>Ga0214249_1000055_pt1 | contig 55344 bp, 43 predicted proteins | sample TroBogypolimnion_17_FD_153087 | JGI IMG/M metagenome (GOLD analysis project Ga0214249, IMG submission 153087) | Freshwater microbial communities from Trout Bog Lake, WI - 23JUN2009 hypolimnion | ecosystem: Environmental > Aquatic > Freshwater > Lake > Hypolimnion/Profundal zone | place: Trout... | reverse complement strand
AGGAGGACGGGTAAACTTGTAAGCGCCGTGTGAAGTGCCGATGGCGATAGCCAGTGCATCCACGCCGGTCAGACGTACAAATTCAGCCGCTTCTTCAGGATCTGTCAGCAACTGGTCGTGGCTCAGAACGCCTTCAGCGCCGTGACCATCTTCCTTTTCGCCTTCGCCGGATTCCAGAGAACCTAAGCAACCCAATTCGCCTTCAACAGAAACACCGACGGCATGTGACATTTCAGCCACACGACGGGAGATGTTGACGTTGTATTCGAAAGAAGCCGGTGTCTTACCGTCTGTCATCAAAGAACCGTCCATCATCACGCTGGAAAAACCGGAGCGGATCGCGTTGATACAAACGGCCTCTGAAGCGCCGTGATCCTGGTGCATAACAACAGGAATATGCGGATACATTTCAACAGCCGCTTCGATCAGATGACGCAGGAAAGGCTCACCGGCGTATTTACGTGCGCCAGCAGAACCCTGCATGATGACCGGGCTGTTGGTTTCGTCAGCCGCTTCCATGATCGCCTTAACCTGTTCCAGGTTGTTGACGTTGAATGCCGGCAAGCCGTAGCTATGCTCTGCTGCGTGATCGAGAAGTTGACGCAAAGATACTAATGCCATTTTTATCTCCTGAGTGTTTAGTTTACAAACTGTTTTTTAAATACTATTTTTATGGTGGTCGCCGATACGAACGATCTTCATGGTGTTGGTATGGCCTGATTTACCAACGGCTTCACCTACGGTCACCACGACCAGATCACCGTCTGCGACATAGCCCATTTCCAGCAGCTTTTGCTCGGCATCGATTAGTTCCTGAGCAGGTTGCTGCACATTTCTGCTCGGGAAATAGACCGGATGAACGCCGCTAAACAGCGTGACCTTAGTTAAGGTCTGCTCAGCTGGCGTCAATGCAAAAATTGGTACACCAGCGTTAACGCGTGACATCCACAATGCAGTCGAACCCGATTGCGTCAAAGCCACAATCGCTTTTACCTTGAAGTGAGACGCGGCAAACAGCGCCGACATCGCAATCGATTGATCGATACGCGTATATTTGTGATTTGACGCACGATGATCGAGCGAATGTTCATCCCCCTGATGTTCCGCATTCAAACAAATACGTGCCATCGCTTCGATGGTTTCTACTGGGTAATCACCAACGGCTGTTTCAGCTGATAACATCACCGCATCGGTACCATCCAGCACAGCATTAGCCACGTCGGATACTTCCGCACGAGTCGGAATAGGATTGGTGATCATGGATTCCATCATCTGGGTCGCCGTAATCACCAAACGATTCTTGGCTCGGGCCATCTTGATCATGCGCTTTTGCAAACCAGGTACGGCTGCATCTCCCACTTCCACGCTCAAATCACCGCGCGCAACCATGATCGCATCGGACGCATCGATGATGTCAGCCAAGGCAGGAATCGCTTCCGCACGTTCAATTTTGGCCATCAACAGGCTCTCGCCACCGGCTTCATGCATCAACTTGCGCGCAAAACGCATGTCATCGCCGCTACGCGGGAAAGAGATCGCCAGATAGTCCGCCTTAATCAGCGCAGCGGTCTTGATGTCCTCCATATCTTTTTCGGTCAGCGCGGGCGCCGTCAAGCCACCACCCTTACGATTGATGCCCTTGTTATTCGACAGGACACCGCCACGCACTACGCGACAGATAACTTTAGAACCCTGAACTTCGACCACGTCGAATTCCAGCATGCCATCATTCAGCAACAACACCGAACCGCTGCTCACATCGTTAGGCAGTTCCTTGTAATCCAAACCAACGCATTGCTGATTACCCAAACCTTCAAATTCGGCATCCAGAACAAAAGTGTCGCCCTTATTTAGCACGATTTTGTCATTCTGGAACTTACCTACGCGTATTTTAGGGCCCTGTAAGTCAGCTAATATACCCACAGTACGTCCTACAGCGGCCGCTGCAGCACGCACAACGGCGGCACGGTTAACGTGGTCGGCGGCAGATCCGTGTGAAAAATTCATACGTACCAGATCAACCCCGGCACGTATCATGTCCTCCAGTACTTTTTGAGAGCTGGAGGCCGGCCCCAACGTTGCAACTATTTTGGTTCTACGAAGCATATCTACCTTATTTTATGTGGCTTGTGGCTTGCAGCTTGTAGCCGTTAGCCTGTGGCAAAACAGATTGGCTACCCGCTACGTGCTACTAGCTAGCTATTTCTTTGCACGTTCTTCCAGAATGGCCACAGCCGGCAATGTCTTGCCTTCAAGGAACTCAAGGAAGGCACCACCTGCGGTGGAAATGTAGGATACCTTATCAAAAATATCATACTTTTGAATCGCCGCAATCGTGTCGCCGCCGCCAGCCAGTGTAAAGGCCTTGGTATTGGCAATCGCCATCGCAATGGTTTTCGTACCTTCGCCGAACTGGTCATATTCAAATACGCCTACCGGGCCATTCCATACAACCGTACCGGCCTGCATGATGATGTCAGCAATTTCCTGTGCTGACTTAGGACCGATATCGAAAATCATTTCGTCATCAGCTACATCATTGGCAGATTTCAATACGGCAGGTGTATTTTCGTTACCTGGCAGGAACGGAGCTGCAGTTCCAACCACGACATCGGTCGCGATAGGAATAATCGCACCACGCGCGGTCATTTTAGCAATCAGTGCCTGAGCCACCGGCACCAAGTCATTTTCGCAAAGCGATTTACCGACAGCATGTCCGGTTGCCTTCAGGAAGGTGTTGGCAATACCGCCACCGACAACCAACTGTTCGCACTTTTCTGACAAGGATTCCAGTACGGTCAATTTGGTAGAAACCTTAGAACCGCCAACGATGGCCACCATAGGACGTGCAGGGGAGAGCAAAGCCTTAGTCAGCGCTTCGAGTTCCTGAGTCAGCAAGATGCCGGCAGCTGCCACAGGGGCAAATTTAGCTACGCCGTGCGTTGAAGCCTCTGCACGGTGAGCGGTACCAAAGGCATCCATGACGAACACATCACAAAGCGCTGCATATTTCTTAGCCAATTCGTCAGTGCTTTTCTTTTCGCCCTTGTTGAAACGGCAATTTTCCAGCAAAACCAACTCACCTTCGGCAACGTCGAAACCACCGTCAGTCCAATCGCGAATTAAACGCACGGAACGACCCAGCTTGTCAGCGATGCAATCAGCAACCGGCTTGAGCGAATTTTCTTCGGAATACTCACCTTCGGTCGGACGACCCAGGTGAGATGTCACCATCACACGTGCACCGGCTGCAATGGCGGCATTGATCGTCGACATGGAAGCGGTGATACGAGCATCAGAAGTTACTTTTCCGTCTTTGACGGGCACATTTAAATCCGAGCGGATCAGGACGCGTTTGCCCTTAAGATCCAGATCGGTCATTTTAATTACGGACATGTTCTACTCCAGACATACAAAACTTGGGGAGTAGGAAGTAGCGAGTAGTGTGTGACAAATGGAGAGTGGGGAGTGGTAAGTGGTAAGTGGCTAGTGGGAACCCCCGACTTGCGACTCACGACTCACGACTTACTACTCTCTACAGGCTACTCCACTCTCCACTTCCCGTTTTATTACGCGATGTGACGAACCATGCGCATCAGGTTGCAGGTATAACCGTATTCATTGTCATACCAAGCCACCACCTTAACAAAGGTAGGATCCAACGCAATGCCAGCTTCGGCATCGAATACGGACGGGCAGGTGTAACCACGGAAATCGGTAGAAACCACTTTCTCTGTGGTAAAACCAAGCACACCCTTCAGCGGACCTTCTTCAGATGCTGCCTTCATTGCAGCAACGATTTCAGCATAAGTTGCCGGATTGTTCAGTTCAACTGTCAAATCCACAACTGACACATCAGAGGTTGGAACGCGGAAAGCCATACCGGTCAACTTACCCTTCAGCGCGGGCAACACCACGCCAACCGCCTTAGCAGCGCCAGTTGAAGAAGGAATGATGTTTTCCAAAATACCACGACCACCGCGCCAATCCTTCATGGAAGGACCGTCTACTGTCTTTTGTGTCGCTGTTGCAGCGTGAACAGTCGTCATCAAACCGCGCTTGATACCGAAAGTGTCGTTCAATACCTTGGCGACTGGTGCCAGTGCATTGGTTGTGCAAGAAGCAGCGGATACGATCGCTTCACCCTTGTATGTTTCATGGTTAACGCCATAAACAAACATAGGTGAAGTGTCTTTGCAAGGTGCTGACATCACAACCTTTTTAGCGCCGGCTGCAATGTGCTTCTGGCAGCTTTCCTGATCCAGGAAGAAACCGGTACATTCGATAACGATGTCTACGCCTGCTTCATTCCACTTCAGATTCGCAGGATCGCGCTCTGCTGTCAGGCGAATTTCTTTGCCATTGACAACCAGATTGCTGCCATTAACACCAACATCACCGTTAAAACGGCCATGTACGGAGTCATATTTCAACATGTAAGCCAGGTATTCAGGCTCCAACAAGTCATTGATTGCGACCACTTCGATTTCAGGAAAATCCTTGGCTGCTGCGCGGAATACCATACGACCAATACGACCAAAACCATTGATACCAACTTTAATTGCCATGTTTTATCTCCCGTTATAGTTATTTAAATCGTTATCTTGCAGAAAAATTACGAATCCGGCTTCAGACATCAAGGCTCGTGATGTCTGGCCAGCTCAGATTTAAGTTACAGCACGCCCTTAACCGCTTTCACGACGTTCTCTGTCGTGAAGCCGAAGTGCTTGAACAGTTCATGTGCTGGAGCAGATTCGCCGAAGCAATCCATACCCACTACCGCGCCCTCAAGTCCTACATACTTGTACCATCCACCGGTTACGCCCGCTTCAACGGCAACGCGATTGATGCCGCGAGGCAACACGCTGTCTTTGTAAGCCTGATCTTGCTTATCGAAAACGTTGGTCGAAGGCATAGATACAACGCGAACATTAACGCCTTCAGCGGCCAGTGCCTTTTGTGCATCCACCGCCAACTGCACTTCAGAACCTGTCGCGATGATCACTGCAACCGGCTTGCCGTCAGCGGCTTCTGACAGAATGTAAGCACCCTTACGGATATTTGCAATCTGAGCTTCATCGCGCTTCTGGAATTGCAAGTTTTGGCGACTGAAGATCAGGCTGGAAGGACCATCGTTGCGTTCAACGGCAGCAACCCAGCAAACGATGGATTCAACGGTGTCGCAAGGGCGCCATGTTTCCATGTTAGGGATGTGACGCAGCGTCGCAGTTTGCTCAACGGGTTGGTGAGTCGGACCATCTTCGCCCAGACCGATAGAGTCATGGGTGTATACAAAAATCACGCGCTGCTTCATCAATGCGGCCATGCGCAAGGCATTACGAGCATATTCCGAGAACATCAGGAACGTACCGCCGAATGGCAACAAACCGCCATGCAAAGCCATACCATTCATGATGTGGGACATACCGAATTCGCGCACGCCATAGCTGATGTAATTGCCGGTGGTCTTGCCGTGCACATGCTTGCAACCTGTCCAGTTAGTCAGATTTGAGCCGGTCAAATCGGCAGAGCCGCCCAGGAACTCAGGCAATGCCGGTGCCAATGCGTTGATCGCGTTTTGCGAAGCCTTACGTGTTGCAATAGTTTCGCCCTTAGCATCGGTAGCTGCGATCGCAGCGGCAGCATGTGCCGCCCAACCCGCTGGCAATTCGCTCTTTGTACGGCGGGTAAATTCTGCGGCTTCATCAGGGTAGGCTGCTGCATATTCTGCAAAGTTGTTATTCCACAACTTTTCCAGACCTTCGCCCTTAGTGCGCGCATCCCATGCTTCGTATACGTGAGTCGGGATTTCAAACGGTTCGTAAGGCCAGTTGATGTGCGCACGAGTTGCGGCAACCTCTGCCGCGCCGAGTGCTGCACCGTGTACATCGTGTGTACCTTCCTTGTTAGGAGAACCGGCACCGATTACGGTCTTGCAACAGATCAGTGTCGGTTTGTCGGTTACAGCCTTGCCGGCTTCAATCGCAGCGTTAATCGCTTCAGGATCGTGTCCTTCTACATTGGCAACAACGTGCCAGCCGTAGGCTTCAAAACGCTTAGCGGTGTCATCGGTAAACCAGCCGTTGGTGTGGCCGTCGATAGAGATTTCGTTATCATCCCAGAATGCAGTTAACTTGCCCAGACCCCAAGTGCCGGCCAGCGCACATGCTTCATGAGATATGCCTTCCATCATGCAACCGTCGCCCATAAATACATAGGTGCGGTGATCGACGATGGTATGACCTGGCTTGTTGAATTCAGCTGCGAGCAATTTTTCTGCCATCGCCATACCGACTGCGTTGGTGATACCTTGACCCAGCGGACCGCCTGTCGTTTCAACGCCAGCCGTGTAACCGTACTCAGGATGACCCGGTGTCTTGGAATGCATTTGACGGAAACGCTTCAATTCGTCGATAGGCAGATCGTAACCTGACAGATGCAGCAAAGCATACACCAGCATAGAGCCATGGCCGTTGGACATCATGAAACGGTCGCGACCAGGCCATTTAGGATTAGCCGGATTGTGACGCAGATGGCGATTCCACAATACGTCAGCGATTTCTGCCATGCCCATCGGCGCGCCCGGATGACCGGAATTCGCCTTTTGCACGGCGTCAACGGCCAGCATGCGAATTGCGCCGGTAATATCATTGTATTTTGGTGGTGTAATGCTACGATTTGCTGTCATGTACTGACTCCTCCGATACATCCCAGTGGGATGGGTTTATGTTTAACGCTTGAATATTAATTTCTTGAATTATGCCGCACACCCCGCAATACATCAATAAGCTTCCCAAACTATTAAGCAGGTCAATATTGATTATAAATTAACGGTTCCTGCGTCCATGCCATCGAACAACCTGAGGTAATACGTGGCTTACAGATGAATTTCACTTAATATCTAGAGAGTAACAATTTGTCGACCATAAATTATATCCCGCACTCTAAATTTTCATTATTAACCACACCTATAAACCATTTCCAGATTACTGTCTTTATTTAACCCGCAACCGACGGTCAGCTATCATTTTCCTGATGTTTTTTTGCCACTTTAATCCCTAATTGCTTTAACTTACGATACAAGTGGGTGCGCTCCAGCCCTACTTTTTCTGCTACGCGCGACACATTACCGGCTTCTTTTTGCAGGTGATAATCAAAATAGACGGCATCAAAGTGCTCACGTGCCTCACGCAACGGCAAATCCAGCGGCAAAGCAAAACTTCTGCTCGCACCATCGATATCTACCACCAAATTCTGCACCTCATCGGTGACCGCGAGCGGCGGGAGTCGGGCAGCACCTTCTTTGATGGCACGTGCAACCGTGGCTAACAATTTATTCATGGAAATGGGCTTCTCCAGAAAGTCCACTGCACCGATGCGCGTTGCCTCAACGGCGGTCTCAACCGTACCATGCCCCGACATCATCACGACCGGCATGGTGAGCAAATCCTGAGCGACCCACTCCTTCAGCAACGTCACGCCATCCGTATCCGGCATCCAGATATCCAGTAAGACCAAATCGGGCTCATGTTCAAGCCTGTATAAGCGCGCCTGTTCTGCATTTTCGGCCAGATGAACCTGGTAACCTTCATCGAATAATATCTCCGCAAGTAATTCACGGATACCCACCTCATCATCCACGATCAGAATATGTTTGCTCATCCTAGTGACTCCTCATTCAGCGGCAGACTGATATTGACGCACGCGCCGCCATTCATATGGTTTTCAACGGAAATATGTCCTCCGTGTTCCTCAATAATTTTTTTCACTATCGCCAAGCCCAGCCCGGTCCCCTTGGATTTAGTCGTCATATAGGGCTCGAACACGCGCGACATGACTGCCTCTGAAAATCCCGCGCCATTGTCCAATACCCGTAAATGAATCTCCCCATCAACCTTTTCGCTGGAAAGCACGATATTCGGCTGCGCAACCCCTTGAAGCGCATCCTGTGCATTCTGTAACAAGTTATGCAGCACCTGACGTAAGCGCGTCGCATCGCCATTAATTTCAGCACGGCCTGCCCGCAAATCCAGTGTGATAGGCACCGCATTCGCTTCATATAAACCCAACACTTCCCGGATTAGGTGGTGCACATCCACTCGCGTCAGTTTCAAGACCGGACCACGGGCGTAATCGGCAAAATCAGTCACCATATTTTTCATCGCCGCCACCTGACTGACAATGGTTTGCGTCGCACGTTGCAGCAATCTCGCATCCGCTTCATCCAACTTGGCACTCAGCTTGTATTGCAAACGCTCAGCCGACAACTGAATGGGAGTAAGTGGATTTTTAATCTCATGCGCCAGACGACGGGCGACCTCTCCCCAAGCCGCCTGCCGTTCCGATTTGAGCAAATGACTGATGTCATCGAATACCACCACATAGCCAGCATCCGCTCCATGCGGTAAGCGGGTTCCGCGCATTAACAAAATTTGCGTCCCGTTACGGCTGATCCGTTCAATCTGACGCTGCCATTCTCCGTTGCCGGTTGCGCCGAAGGCTTCCGTGATGGTTAGACAAAAGGAAGTCAATAAAACAAACTTATCGGCAATCTGCAGCAAAGGCATGCGGTGCATCTGATGCAGCGGTGCATCCAGAATCTGTGCGGCACTGGTATTAACCGAACGCAGGCGAAACTCGCTATCTAGCGCCAGCACCCCAGAGGACAGATGCGTGAGCACACTCTCAAGATATCCCTTGGCACTTTCAACCTCGCGTTGCTGCTGTTCACTGGCCCGCTTGGCATCCGCCAGTTGATGCGTCATCTGATTAAATAATCCTGTCAGTGCACCCAATTCATCACTGCTTCGTATCGGACGCTGCCCGGTAAAATCTCCTTGCGCCACCGCACGCGTGCCTTCAGCTAAGGCTTCCAGAGAAGAACCCAGTCGTTCGCTGATAAAAAAAGCAGCTGAAATCGCCGTGAGTAACACCACCAGCAAGGACAGCGTCAGCGTGATGCCATACAGTCGCTTCAAGCCCAACCTCGACAAGGTCAACTCCTGATAGTCTCGATAAACCGTCTGAACGGTTTCCGCATCTATTTCAACCTGCTTAGGAACGGCCTGATTAAATTGCAATAGATAGCTCTGCCCGGAATAACTATTGGCGCTCACCAAAGCCAGTACACGCAAAGTCATTGCCTTGTTAGGCGTCGATTCGATAGCGGAATATTTCCCCTTGGTGCGCACCTGCTGGAGTAATTTTTCACCGGGAACATCGGGGAGCAACGCATTGTTGCTGGCCGCAAAGGCTAACAACTTACCGGCGGGATCAAATATCGCGGCTTCCTGAACAGTTCCCTCGTCGATCAGGTGTGTCAGTGAGTTTTGAAATTGATCCGGTTTCTTTTCTGTCAGCAACAGGGCGATGAACTGGGTTTTTTTTGTCAGCTCTTTCAGGCTGTTATCCAGACTGCTACGCCCCAGATTAAGCCCGCCTTCCAACGCTTTTTCCACACGCACGTCAAACCAGGACTCGATACTTTTGGATAAAAAATTGACCGATACGGCGTAGACCAAAATGCCGGGCAATACCGCGATCAAGGTGAAGAAGATCACCAGTCGCAAGGTTAGCTTTGCGCCGAACACCTTGCTTTTAAGCTTGACGCGCAAGCGCCAGATTTGAAAGCCGACTAAGCCGGTCAAGCCCAGCGCCAGCAACCCGGTCAGGCCGAGCAATCCGTAATAACTGACAGAAAAAACTTCCGTATTGACACTGTTGCTGGACAACAAGTAAAGCAAAACGATGACCGCAAGAACGCTAATGCTAATCAGATATTTCACGGCTTAGTCACTCCGTTTTACCTGCGTTGCGTACTTCCGCCGGACGAACCACCCAGCGATACCAGCCGGAATCCAAATCCCAGTCCTTGCTGGTCAGTACATTGACCTGCATCAGCTTTGGCAATTGGCGGGTATCCAGACGTAATCGAACTGCGGCAAAGTAATTGGCTTCTTTTTGCATCGACGCTGCGGGAATCAATGACGAACTTTGCCGGGCAAGCATACGCAGAACTTCGTCCAGGCTGGCGAAATTCTGGAACAAGGCACCGCGCGAAATACGGTACTGGCGAGTCAACACATTGTAGGACAGTTTGACTGATTGCTCGCTTTGAAAGATCTGCTCATCCAGCCAGTACCAGCGGGAGCGCGTCAGCGAAAATTCGCCGACAAAGTATAAAGGGATACCTAATGACAAGGCCTGTTGCACGGTGTAATTCAAATTGACGCCGAAATCGGCAGAAAGTTGATACCCCTCTTCGGAGATGCGCATTTCTGCCTTATTGACATCGATACCCTCAGCCCATGCAGGCGCGGCAAACAGCCACGCCAGCAACATGCAAAGTTTAATGAGTTTTTTGCAATATGGCATAGAAGAACCCGTCATGCTCATTGCTTGGCAGCAATTGTGCTAAGGGCAACGGCAACTGTTGTGCCCCTGGTGTCAGCGCTACAAACTTATCTATAACATCTTGATTTTCTTGTTTAAATACAGAGCAAGTCGCGTAGAGCAACTTCCCGTCTTGCGCTAAGAGCGCCCACAGTGCCTGCAATATATCCAGCTGCTGAGCGGCAAAGGATGGGATGTCTTTCTTGCGGCGCAGCCATTTAATATCCGGATGGCGGCGCACCACACCGGTGGCAGAGCAGGGCACATCGGCCAGAATCCGCTCGAATGGTTTTCCATCCCACCAGCTGGCGGTATCTGCCGCGTCGCCTGTCAGCAACGTTGCCGATAATTCCAGACGCTGTAAATTTTCTGCCACACGCTGCAAACGTTTTTCATCCTTGTCGAGCGCCACCATATCAACATCCGCCAACTCCAGGATGTGCGCTGTTTTTCCGCCCGGTGCCGCACAGGCATCCAGCACACGCATGCCAGGCGCCACATCCAGCAACGTTGCGGCATATTGTGCGCCGGCATCCTGCACCGAGACCCGCCCGTCAAAAAAGCCCGGCAATTTATCTACCGATACCGCCTTGTCCAGTTGAATTGCGTCCGGTGCTATCAGTCTGGCCGGAATGTCCTGTTCGGTCAACGCTGCTAGATAGTCCGCCGTGGTTCCGCGCCGTGAATTGACGCGCAGCGTCATCGGCGGATGGCCATTACCCGCCTCCAATACCGCTTGAGCGCGTTCACCGTATTGCGATTTCAGTTCATCGATCCACCAAACAGGGTGGCTATAACGCCCCTCCGGTTTTAACGCAGCCTGCTCCAGCACTTCATTCTGATTGCGCAAGAAATTGCGCAATATGGCATTCACCAGCCCGCGAATTTTCGGATTCAGTATATCGGCCGAACGCACTGCGTGATCGACTACAGCATGTTGCGCCGCACGGCTGTATTGCAATTGATACAGGGAAACCAGCAACAAATAGGTGATCCGGTGATCGGTCATATGCTTGTGCAGCAATAAATCGAGCACGGCGTTCAGCTGGCCGTAGAAACGCAGCGTGCCATAGCTCAAATCCTGCAAGGCGGCACGTTGTGAAGGTGTCCATACCGACTTTCTGCGCAGCGACTCATCCAGAACCTGATTTAGGTTGCGTCCATCCTCCATCACCTGTTGAACGATCTGTGTTGCTGCCAATTGAATGTTATGCATTTAAATTACCGAAAAGTGATCGCCGAGATGTACCGGCATTGCCTGCAAAAATTGCACGGCGGGTTGTGCGCGCCCTCCCGGACGTTGCAACACTTGCAAACGCAAGGCGTCTTTACCGCAAGCGACCGTGATACCCGACTTGTCAGCAGTCAGCACTTCGCCGGGAATACCCGTCCGCTCAGCATTGATCACCTCAGCCTGCCAAATCTTGACGACGACATCTTTAAGTTTAGCCTGACACACAGGGAAAGGATTGTAGGCACGAACCGCACGCGCGATCTGCTCCGCATCCTGACTCCAGTCTATCTGTGCCTCACCCTTGAGCAGCTTGGCGGCATAACAGGCGAGCGCATCATCCTGACGAACCGGAATTAGACTATTTTTTTCCATAAAATTCAAAGTATTAACAATACTTCTTGCGCCCATGCTAGCTAGCTTATCGTGCAAGGTTTGCGCATTATCAACATCATCTATAGTACAGACATCGCGCAACAGCATATCGCCCGTGTCGAGTCCAACATCCATCTGCATGATGGTAATGCCCGTTTCGCTGTCTCCCGCCAGAATCGCGCGCTGTATAGGCGCAGCACCTCGCCAGCGCGGCAGCAGCGACGCATGGATATTCAGGCAGCCGAAACGCGGCATCTCCAGCACTGCTTTGGGCAGGATCAGCCCGTAGGCAGCGACGACCATCACATCGGCATTAAGGGCTGCGATCTGCTGCTGCACTTCTTCACCCTTTAAACTGACAGGCTGCAATACAGTTATGCCATGTTGCAGCGCCAGTTGTTTGACCGGACTTGCGCTAAGCTGCATGCCGCGCCCGGCCGGACGATCCGGCTGCGTCAACACCGCGATGACTTCATGCTCGTCGAGCAGGGCAGCCAGCGCGCTGGCGGCAAACTCCGGCGTACCGGCAAAAATTATTTTCACTAAATTTAACCTGTATGAATTTATTTCACAGCGCTTCGCGACGGCGCTTCTTCAGCTTGGCGCGCAGCCGTGTTTGTTTGAGTTGCGATAAATATTCGACGAAGACCTTGCCGCTCAGATGATCCATTTCATGCTGGATGCAGACGGCAAGAAAGCCTTCCGCCTCCAGCGTAAAAGGTTCGCCCTTCAAATTGAGCGCCTGCACCGTCACATTGTCTGCGCGTCTCACTGTCTCATAAATCCCCGGAACAGAAAGGCAGCCTTCTTCACCGTCCTGTTCTCCGCTAATCTTCAAGATTTCCGGATTGATGAACACCATCAATTGATTGTGCTCTTCGGAGATGTCCACCACGATAATCTGCTCATGCACGTCGACCTGCGTTGCCGCCAAACCTACTCCCGGCGCAGCATACATGGTTTCAGCCATGTTCTTCACCAGTTTGCGGGTCGCGTCATTCACCAGGGCGACTTTTTTCGCGATGGTATGCAGGCGCTCGTCGGGGTACTGCAATATTTGTAAGATTGCCATAATGCTTGCTAATTTAATTGTCTGGATGCAAAATTTAACGTGTCACGGCACGCCGTGCGCCTTTGTGTGATTCTACCGGGCCCTACCATGCGCAAGATTATATCGCTGATTTGCTTTTTATTGCCCGTATTGGGTTTTGCGGGTCAATCTGAAACCAACCTGCAGATACGCAGCGATGCACCCGACCAATATACAGTCGTCAAAGGTGACACCCTTTGGGATATCTCCGGCAAGTTTTTCAAAGACCCCTGGAAATGGCCTCACATCTGGGGAATGAACAAAGCTTCAATAAAAAATCCTCACTGGATTTATCCGGGTGCGACCATTTTTCTGGATCGCAGCAGCGGCACTTTGCGCATGGGTAAAGAGGATACAAGCAGTGAAATCGTCAAGCTGTCACCGCACGTACGCAGCGAAGACAGTTCGCAAAACGCCATTTCCAGCATCCCCTCCAAGGTGATTGAGCCCTTTTTGAGCCAGCCTCTGGTTGTCGACGAACAGTCTTTGGCCACGGCACCGACCATCGTCGGTGTAGCCGAAGAGCGCGTCATCATCGGCACAGGTGATATCGCCTACGCAAAAGGAATCACTACCGACAAGGGGAATAAGTGGCAGGTATATCGTCCCGGCAAAGCCCTGATAGATCCGGACACGAATGAAACATTGGGCTATGAGGCAATTTTTCTGGGCAGTCTGAATGTCAAAACATTTGCCGATGTCAGCACGGTGGTAATAACCGATGCTAAACAGGAAATCAATCCCGGCGATCGTCTACTCGTTCCAGAAGCGGTGATCCCGCATACCTATTTACCCCGCGCACCGGCTCATCAAGTCGCAGCCAGCGTGATTTCCATCTATGGCGGCGTTTCACAAGCCGGTCAAAACACCGTGATCACCCTCAACAGAGGGGAACGCGATGGCGTTGAAATCGGCCATGTACTGGCGTTTACCAGCAAAGGTCGTGTTTTGAAAACTGATAACACCAGCTTGCCGGATGAGCGCTATGGTTACGCCTTCATCTTCCGCGTCTTCGATAAAGTTTCCTACGCGCTGGTCATGCAAGCTAGATTGCCCGTGCAACTTCTGGATCACGCCGTCACACCTTGAGCGCCCGTCTAGCGCGTTTCGGGTAAACATGATCGTTGATGACTCTCTCAAGGCTTGGCTTACCCTCAGCCTGATTCGTGGATTAGGCGGTGAGGGAGCGCGTCACCTGCTCAGGGAATTTAAATCACCTGAAGCCGTATTGTCCGCCTCAAATAAATCGCTCTGCACTGTCGTCAAACCGGAAATTGCCGCTGCAATCGGCAAAGGCGTTGCGGATGAATTGCTCGAACCCGCGCTCTCCTGGCTGGAAGACGACAATAATCACATCGTTACCTTGGGAGATGCCGAGTATCCTCAGGCTCTGCTGAATATTTGCGATCCTCCGCTGCTGCTCTACGTCAAAGGCCGGCTCGATTTACTCAATAAGACGACACTGGCGATCGTCGGCAGCCGGCACGCCACGCCGCAAGGCATCAGCAACGCTGAACAATTTGCCCAATCGTTGAGCGATGCGGGGCTTTGTATCATCAGCGGCATGGCACACGGCATCGATGCCGCCGCCCATCACGGTGCACTGGATGGTTCATCCTCCAGCATTGCCGTGGTGGGGACGGGACTTGATAAGATTTATCCGTCCGCCAATCGTGATCTGGCTCACCGGCTGGCTAAACAAGGCGCGCTGATCTCCGAATTCCCCCTCGGTACGCCTCCTATCGCGGGCAACTTCCCGCGCCGTAACCGTATCATCAGCGGCATGAGCATTGGTTGCCTGGTCGTGGAAGCCTCGCTGCAAAGCGGTTCGCTGATCACCGCGCGACTGGCCATGGAGCAGGGTCGGGACGTGTTCGCTATTCCGGGTTCCATCCACACGCCGCAAAGTCGTGGTTGCCATAAACTCATCAAACAGGGGGCAAAACTCGTTGAGTCTGCGCAGGATATTCTGGATGAGCTGCCCGGCAGGATACTCAAGGTCGCGCCCGCACCAAAGCCTTCTCTGCCATCAGGCGAGGAACATAATTTACTCGACCTAATCGGCAACGATCCGGTGAGTATGGATGTCATTTGTGCACGCAGTGGCTTGACGGTTAGCCAGCTATCCGCCATGCTGTTGACGTACGAACTGGAAGGACGCGTAGCAACACTGCCCGGCGGATTGTTCCAACGCATTTATTAATAGACACAAATCATGTTCGAAATTCTAATTTATCTGTTTGAAAGCTATATCGATGCCGGTAGTTATCCCGCACCGGATAAACTCTCGCGCAAGCTTTATGCTGCGGGTTTTGAAGCGGACGACATAGACGACACCTTAAGCTGGTTATCGGCTTTACATCTGCAAACACCCGACAACTATCCGGCAACGCTGGAGCATTCCGGCATGCGTTTTTTTGCCGAACTGGAACTAGAACGCATCGGTTTTGAGGGACGCCAGTTCCTGCTATTCGCCGAACAGCAGGCGATGATTTCAGCGATCGAGCGCGAAATCATCATAGATCGCGCCGTCGCCCTCAAGCAAAAGGACTTAGGTCTGGAAAAACTTAAGCTGATCATGCTGATCGTACTGTGGAACCGTCGTCAGGACATCAATCCACTGCTGATCGAAGAGCTGCTCAGCCCCCTCTATTCATCTCAATTACATTAAACGCATGGCAATTAATCTTCTGATCGTCGAATCTCCGGCCAAGGCCAAAACACTCAAGAAGTATCTGGGGAATGATTATGAGGTACTGGCTTCCTACGGCCATGTGCGCGATCTGGTTCCCAAGAGTGGCGCGGTAGATACCGAAAACGGTTTTGCCATGAACTACGAGATTATCGCGCGCAACAGCAAACACATGGATGCGATTGCGAAAGCCGCCGCCAGTGCCGAAAACATCCTGTTAGCCCCGGATCCGGACCGCGAAGGGGAAGCGATCGCCTGGCATATCGCCGAGCTGCTTAAAGCTAAAAGATCATTAAAAAACAAGAACATGCAGCGGGTTGTGTTTTACGAGATCACGCAATCTGCGGTTCAGGCAGCCGTCGCCAATCCGCGCGAAATTGCCATGCCGCTGGTCAATGCGCAACAGGCTCGCCGCGCACTGGACTATCTGGTCGGCTTTAATCTGTCGCCACTGTTATGGCGAAAAATTCGTCCCGGCCTATCTGCCGGCCGCGTACAGAGCCCGGCTTTGCGTCTGATCGTCGAACGCGAACTCGAAATAGAAGCCTTCCGCACCCAGGAATACTGGACTGTACATCTGGACAGCCACAAGGATCATCAGCCTTTCACGGCTCGCCTGTTTCAATATCAGGGCAAGAAACTCGAACAGTTAACCATCGGCAGCCAGGCCGAATACGATGTCATTCACGCGCGTCTGCACGACGCCAAATTGCCACCCAAAGTAGTGCGCGTCGAGAAGAAAGCAAAACAGCGCTATGCTGCCGGACCTTTCACGACCTCGACTCTGCAACAGGAAGCCGTGCGTAAACTCGGCATGTCAGCTGAACGCACCATGCGCACCGCACAAACGCTGTATGAAGGAGTGGATATCGGCGGACAAACCGTCGGTCTGATCTCCTATATGCGTACTGACTCGGTGTCGCTGGCCAAAGAAGCCGTCGCCGAAATCCGCGACTACGTTCAGGAGCACTTTTCATCCGACTATTTGCCTTCCAGTCCGCCGACTTACAAGAGCAAGACCAAGAACGCTCAGGAATCTCACGAGGCAATACGTCCGACCTCCATCATCCGTACACCGGACAGTCTGCGCGACCGTTTAACAGTTGATCAGGCACGCTTGTATGAAATGATCTGGAAGCGCACCTTAGCCTGCCAAATGGCACCGGCGCGTTTCGACACAGTCAGCGCCGATATTCGCTTAGGCGGTGACGACACGCTATTCCGCGCAAACGGTCAAGTACTTGTTTTTCCGGGATTTATTAGCGTCTACATGGAAGACGTAGACGATGCCGAAGAAGAGCAGGGCAGCAAACTGCCACCGCTGGTAGAAGGTGATATCCTGCCCATCGACAAGTTATATGGCGAGCAGCATTACACCCAGCCGCCACCGCGCTTCACGGAAGCGAGTCTGGTCAAATCACTGGAAGAGTATGGCATAGGCCGCCCGTCGACCTATGCCACCATCATCTCGACGCTGCAAACTCGTGAATACGCGGTTCTGGACAAGAAGCGCTTTATGCCGACCGATGTGGGCCGGGTGGTCACGCGTTTTCTCACAGAACACTTCACGCGTTATGTCGATTACAACTTTACCGCATCGCTCGAAGACGAGCTGGATGATGTCTCCGACGGAAAACGTGATTGGATAGGCGTACTGGATGAATTCTGGAAGGGTTTTTCCGGCCTGATCAAGGAAAAGACTAACATCGAACGCCCTCAGGAATTGATCGACGAAGCCTGTCCGGAATGCGGCAAGCCGCTGGCGAAAAAACTTAGCCGCTACGGCAGCTTCATCAGTTGCACCAATTATCCGGAATGCAAATACAAGCGCAGCGTCAGCGGCGAATCTCAGGATGATGCCTCCGCTCGCGTCGAATTAGGCGTTCATCCCGAAACGGCGCAGGCGGTCGTGTTGTTGCGCGGCCCGTACGGCCATTACGTGCAACTGGGCGAACAAATTGAAGGCGATAAAGCCAAGCCCAAGCGCGTCTCCTGGCCCAAGGAAATGCCGGTCGATACAGCCGATCTGGCCGGGGCATTAAAACTGTTGTCCCTACCGCGCGATCTGGGTCTGCATCCGGAAACGAATAAGAAGGTCATCGTCAACATTGGTCGTTTCGGCCCTTACATCGGTCACGACGGAAAATTTAAATCGATACCGCGAACCGACAGTATTTTTGATATTGAGTTGACACGCGCAGTCGAATTGCTGGCTCAGGCTAAGGACGGCAACACCGTGCTGCGCACGCTGGGCGATCATCCGGTAGACAAAACCACCGTTGAGATATGCAGCGGTCGCTACGGTCCTTATGCTCGGCACGGAAAAATCAATGCCACTTTGCCCAAGGACGTCTCACCGGATGAAATCACGCTGGAACAAGCGCTGGAGCTGATTGCCGCCAAGGCCGCTAAGGGGGATACGGGTAAGAAGCCAGTGAGAAGGGCTGCTGCCAAAGCACCGGCTAAGGCCAAAACAACGGCTAAACCTAAAGCGGAACCTAAAGCCAAGGCGGCAGTGAAACCGAAGGTGGTGGCAAAACCTAAAGCCTCAGCGAAACCTAAAACCGAAACAGCAGTTAAGAAGCCGGCTGTAAAAAAACCGGCGGCCAAAAAGACCGAGGCAGAAAAAAGCTAACATTCAAAAAGCTATTCATCATTTAAAAGGCGGCTGAACCTGATTTCATCCGCCTTTTTTATCTAACATAATTCATTGCTTATATCAGACGCAGCGCTCAATGTTATAAAATTACCTGCCAATCACTGTGGCAACGATTTTTATAGACGACTTGGAGTAATATTGCACGCTATTCCACACACCAGCCTCCCCGATGTCACCACAATCCTTTCACACCCATAAACCCGACTCAGAACCCGCTGTCCAAACTGATCTTCGCTCCATAGGTCGTCTGTTTCCTTATCTGTGGGAGTTTCGCGGACGAGTTTTATTATCGCTGGCGCTGTTGCTGGGAGCAAAATTCGCTTCAGTCTCCGTCCCACTGGTGTTGAAGGAAATCATCGACTCATTAGGCAAAACACAAACTGCACTGATTTTACCGCTGACCCTCATCATCGGCTACGGCCTGCTGCGCTTCTCCAGCACCACCTTTGCTGATCTGCGCGACGTCGTTTTCGCCAAAGTTACCCAGCGCGCCATGCGCCGTGTCAGTCTGGTTGTTTTCGAACATCTGCACGCCTTGTCGCTGCGCTTTCATCTGGATCGCCAGACGGGCGGGATCACACGCGATATCGAGCGTGGCTCCAAAGCCATCTCCAGCCTGGTCGGATTTCTGCTGTTTCGCATCACACCCACCGTACTGGAAATTCTAATGGTGGCGGTCATTCTGTTCATCACATTGGACTGGGTATTCGGACTAATCACGCTGGCGACGCTGGCCGCCTACATCGGCTTCACAGTCACCATCACCGACTGGCGCACCCAGTTTGTACGACGTGCCAACACGCTGGACTCCGAAGCTTACGGGCGAGCCATCGATAGTCTGCTGAACTATGAGACGGTTAAATATTTCGGTAATGAACGCTATGAGGCTGCACGCTACGACAAGAGCCTGGAAGAATGGGAGGAGGTCGCCTTGCAGTCGCAGCGCTCCTTAGGTCTGCTTAATGCCGCACAGGCGGGCACTATCGCCATCGGCGTCACACTTATGTTGATCCGTGCCGCAAACGGCGTAGTGGCAGGCACGCTCACGCTGGGCGACCTGGTGATGGTCAACGCCTATCTATTGCAGATGTTTCAGCCTTTGAGTTTTTTGGGTGTGATGTATCGCCAGATTAAACAATCCGTCACCGACGTTGAGCGTATGTTTACCTTATTGATGCGCCCCAAAGAAGTCGAAGACACACCTGATGCAGGCAAACTTATATTGAATGGTGGTGAAGTTAAATTTGATTGCGTGGGCTTTGCCTACAACACCGACCGTCCTATTTTGCACGATGTCAGTTTTACGATACCGGCCGGTAAAACCGTGGCTGCAGTGGGTTCCAGCGGTGCCGGGAAATCAACTCTGGCACGGTTGCTGTTTAGATTTTATGATGCCAATCAAGGTATTATTTCAATTGATGGTCAGGATATACGCAGCGTCAGTCAGGAAAGTCTGCGCGCGGCTATCGGCGTCGTGCCACAGGATACGGTGTTATTCAACGACAGCATTTACTACAACATCGCTTATGGTCGCCCTGAGGCCACTCGCGAAGAAGTGATCAACGCGGCACGTGCCGCACATATTCTTAACTTCATCGAATCGCTGCCGCAGGGCTGGGATACGGTGGTTGGTGAGCGCGGCCTCAAACTCTCCGGCGGTGAAAAACAACGTGTTGCCATTGCCCGTACGCTACTTAAAAATCCCGCGATACTGATACTCGATGAGGCGACTTCCGCACTCGACACAAAAACCGAAAAGGCCATTCAGTCCGAGCTGCTGGAAATTGCCCGCAGCCGCACTAGCCTTATCATCGCCCATCGGCTCTCCACCGTGGTGGAAGCCGATGAGATCCTGGTGATCGAGGCCGGGCGCATCGTCGAGCGAGGAAGACACACCGAGCTGCTGGCTCAAAACGGGGCGTATGCTCTGATGTGGGCGATGCAACAACAGGCGGATGAAACGGAGTAGGGCCGGGTTGATCCTGCCAACATTATGTTTTTTAAAATAAATTGTTCATTAGAAAAAACCGCGTACAGCGGGGAAAACTGCAATGTTTTGTCCTTCTTCGCAGTGTCTTCTTTCGCTGGATTCCTGCCTGCGTCGGAATGACGGTGTTAATGGATAATTTGGGTTTAAATAAGCTTAATCTGGCTCTATGTGATTCGTAGTGGCTAAGTCGCTTTAAATTCAGCTCAATCGTAAGGATCGTAAACCACTAAAACAGTAACAAATGCAACGTTTGTTTTGTTTAGTGACTTTGGTGTACACGAGAGTTAAAGCAGTCTGGAAAAGACTAAACACATAAAATAATGAATACAATCAAATTACTAGAATATTGTAATTTATTTATGGGTGTTTTTAAAAAGCTTGTCTACGAAAGACACAAAAAGCACGAACAGTTCGTATGAGATTTTTTTTGGGTTCTTTTGGTGGAATATTTCAATTTTATTACCCGCTGTATTTCACATAGAGCCCTTAATCTTCTGCCTCTGTAGTGACCCCGCAGCATTTCTTATACTTCCTCTCACTTCCGCACGGGCACTTTTCGTTGCGTCCTATTTTTGGCAGATGACGACGAAGAGATGGATCACTAACGACCCGGCGCACCGGTGCCCATAGGTGATACAGCTCAGCTACACTGGCTGGAACCAGCATTGCCAACTTTTCACGCTGCTCAGGCGTTTCGATCAGCGCCTCCTCCTCCTCAGTCAGATCCTCTGTTCCTAGTAAATAGATGGGGCGCAGTATTTTAAATTTTTCTGGTTCCTCGAATACAGGCTGCCAATCCTGACGCTGAAGATTGATCCCTGTCATAAATCCATAAGCCCACATCTCACCATCCACATATTCCCTCGTACTATCAGGATAGACGGCACTATCGAAGATGGGCTCGCAGGCTTCCGGATTTTCCTGAATTGTCATAATCAGGCTGCTCATGTGTCGCATAATCAACCCGGTGATATGCTCGACCTGCGCGTAGTTTGAAAATGCAGTCTCATCATTTTCTGTCGCGCCCCAAACCTTCGGCAACCATACGCTGGCAGGTGGCATGGCGGGTGAGGTGACCAGCGCGGTCAGATATCCATCGAGCCTGTCCGGCATCATCGTTTCATCAGATGTCTCGTCCGACAGCAAAAATTCAGCTAATTCGTCCATTTCCTCATCGGATAGCGGTGACAGGTTATTTTTAGTGGACAATTTTGTTCCTTTGTAAGTAGTATGGGGGAGGAGGGACGTATAGAACAAACCATTTGCCCGGCTCTGCGCTGACGCGGCTGACTTTTGCCGGATTATATAGATTTCAATGGATTAGCGTCTACTCAATCCCTCAAACTTCTGTATTTTGTTGTTCTCTTGTCAAACAGCGTCCAATACTTTCCACTAATCAGCGTCCAATTGTTTCCACTTTTTCAGCCTTCTGAGGGCGATTTTTGCGCTGCTTGAAGCGGTAAGAGTCATTACCCGTTTCGAGGATTTCGCAGTGATGGGTAATGCGGTCAAGTAAGGCGGTGGTCATCTTTGCGTCACCAAATACCTGCACCCATTCGCCGAACGACAGGTTCGTGGTGATGATCAGCGAAGTTTTTTCATAAAGCTGGCTGATGAGATGAAACAGCAACGCACCACCTGATGCCGGAAATGGCAAATAGCCCAGCTCATCGAGGATGACGGCGTCCACTAGGCAAAGCTGCTTGGCCAGATTGCCGGCACGCCCCATACTCTTTTCGCGTTCAAGTTGATTGACCAGATCGACCGCATTGAAGAACCGCACACGTTTGCCATGATGAATCGCAGCGATCCCAATGGCAGTCGCCAAATGGGACTTTCCCGTTCCTGTACCGCCCACTAGAATCAGGTTGTGCGCGATTTCCATAAATGCCGCAGTCGCCAGTTGTTCAACCATCGCTTGCGATAGCGGCGTTTCAGCCCAGTCAATACCAGTCAGATCACGGTGGATCGGGAAACGAGCGGTCTTGAGCTGATGCCTCAGGCTCTTGAGTTGGCGCTCAGTTTTTTCCGCCGTAATCAAACGCTCCATCCAGCTCTCCGGTCGATGGGCTTGTTTGGGCTTCTCCGCCTGCAACTCACTCCAAGCGGTGGCCATACCAAAGAGCTGCAGCGCCTTTAAACCCGTTACCTGATCAATGGACATTGTTCGCTCCCAGCAGATAGTCATAGCGCTGGCAATTGGCAACAGGCTCAGTCACCAGCGTGATGCCATCCGGTACGTTGTTCGCCACGGCTGGTAAGGTCGGCGCGATCAATCTGCGCAATTCATTCATCACAACAGGCGCGCTGACAGCCCCACATTCCAGTGTCAGTTCGCAGGCAACCGTCAGCGCATCCAGTCCCGCCTCGCCTGCCATCATCAGCAATTCGACAAAGGCCCGATCCCCCTTGGGCTGTTTCAGGATGCGGTCACGCACGGTCTGAATAGGGACGGGCAAATCCCACGTCACGAACGGCGCACCATTGCGAAGCGCACCGGGCTTCTTCTCCAGTACCGGCAGGTAGTGCCAGGGATCGCAAATCAATTGATCACGACCCATCACGCGCTGATGGGCTGCAATCACTTCACCGTGCGCCACAACACGAATCTGGTCAGCGGTGGTGCGGACGGAAACCGCTTGCCCTGCGACACTGGCCGGCACGCTATAACGGTTACGATCTACCCTGACCAGACAGGTCGAAGACACACGCATCATTTGTTCGACATAACCATCGAAGTGCGCCGTAACAGGTCGCAACAGAGACTGCTCGTCAGCAAAGCAGTCTGCGATGGTACGGAGGCTTTGTGCAGGATGGCAGCGTTGTGCCAGTTCACGGCAACGGATGGCTAGCCAGTCATTAAGCGCTGCAAAGGAGGCGAAGCGTGCCAGTGGCGTGAACAGCCATTCCCGTACATTGCCCACCTGATTCTCCACTTGCCCTTTCTCCCAACCGGAGGCGGGTGTACAGGCGACCGGTTCAAACAGGTAATGATTGGCCAGCGTTAAAAAACGTCGGTTGAATTGACGCGCTTTACCTACATACACGGTGTCGACTACGGTCTTGAGGTTGTCATAGATCAGGCGGGCCGGCACGCCGCCAAAGAAGGCAAAGGCGCGACTGTGTGCATCCAGCACCATCTCTTGTGTTTCTCTCGGATAGGCCGCCACGAACATCTGGCGACTGTAAGCCATGCGGAAGTGCGCTACCTTGATGGTCTGCATGATGCCGCCCAGCTCGACCTGTTCCTGACTCCAATCGAACTGGCAGGCATCGCCTGGCTGGAACAGCATCGGCACGAAGGCTTCAGTCAGTTTAGGGCCCGTGTTGACAGATTTCCAGCGTTTGACGAAGCGCTGAACACTGTCATAAGCGCCGAGATAGCCGATTTCCTGCAAGCCTTCAAATAACCGGTGAGCAGAACGGCGACGTGATCGAGGAAGCTTCGATTCTTCCAGTAGCCATTGAGTTAGCTGTTCTGCAAATTGCCCCAGCTTCGGCGAGGCGGGCTGCACCCGTTCATATTTGGGCTCTTTGACGGTGTTGAGATGCTTGCGCACCGTTGGTCTGGAGATACCCATGTCTCGGGCAATTGCCGTGATCGATTGCTTTTGCACCGCATGCCGCCTGCGGATTTCATAAATGATGTCCATATAAAACACTCCAGATACCCCCGGCTCAAAAGCCGGATGGTTACATACTGAGGTGGAAACTATTGGACGCTGTTTCCACCCCTAATCTGGAAAGTGTTGCACGCTGTTTGACACATAGACTACGTGGAGAGCATCCAACGCGCCTTAAATCCGTCCATATCCACCAAAAAACCTTTAAAACCTCCTCAATCGATTTCACCAAACCTTCCACCTCCTGGTATTCCTATCATCGTTTAAACGCGTTAAAGCGCGTTTAAATAGGTCGCAACTGGAAGCCCCGTGTTTATTGACTTGCAGGGTAGTAGTTTTCTAAATATCCGATAAATTCACAATTTTTCTTCATTTTGTAGAATTTTGTGTAAAAAAAGGGCCACAAGATATCGTGGCCCTTTTTAGTCAATCAGAAAATTTAACTTCTCTGAGTCTGATTATTACACATCCAGATTTTTAGCACCCAAAGCATTTTTCTCGATGAACGCGCGGCGAGGTTCAACCAGATCGCCCATCAGTGTCGTGAAGACTTCATCGGCTGCAATTGTGTCCTCAATACGAACTTTCAGCAAAATGCGATTTTTCACAAACATTGTGGTTTCCCACAATTGTTCCGGATTCATTTCACCCAGTCCTTTGTAACGCTGTATGCTTAAACCGCGTTTTGCTTCTTCCAGCAACCACTCAATCGCTTGCTTGAAACTGGACACGCCGCGCTTTTGCTCGCCACGCGACACAAATGCGGTCGGACTCATCAATCCTTCCAGTGCATCAGCTGTCTGACGGATTTGTTTATAATCGCCACCATGAAGAAAATCTCTGTCCAGATAACTGATCGAGTAATTACCAAAATACAGTTTTTCCAGACGCAAACGCAATTCGCCCTGTTCATCATTTTCAACTAGAACTTTAATTACGCCACCGCTTGCAGCTTCCAGCAATTGCGCACTCTGTTCTGCTTTCTCAGCATTTTCCAACGAGAGTGTCGGCAGAATCAACAAGGCATGACTGGCTTCCGGCGCGATGAAATGCGTCAATCTGTCGATTACTGCTTCCGCCAGAAAATATTGCTTTGCTATCAATCCCAGTGCTTCACCCTGTATCGGTGTTGCATCCAGTGAAGCGAACAGCGACGCATCTTTAAGTGCATTTCCTAATAGATAGCTTTTCATCTCCAGATCATCTTTGAGATAACGCTCTTCACGACCTTGCTTGATTTTATAAAGTGGCGGTTGTGCGATGTAAATATGACCGCGTTCGACCAATTCCGGCATCTGACGATAGAAGAAGGTCAGCAACAAGGTACGGATGTGAGAACCGTCCACGTCCGCATCGGTCATGATAATGATGCGGTGATAACGCAGTTTATCGGGGTTGTATTCGTCTTTACCGATTCCTGTTCCCAGTACAGTAATTAGCGTAGCTATTTCCTGGGAACTGATAAGCTTCTCAAATCTAGCTTTTTCGACGTTAAGAATCTTACCCTTTAGCGGCAAAATCGCTTGGAATTTACGGTCACGACCTTGCTTGGCTGACCCTCCCGCAGAATCCCCCTCGACCAGATATAGCTCAGACAGTGCAGGGTCTTTCTCCTGACAGTCGGCCAATTTACCCGGCAAGCCCATTCCGTCTAGCACACCCTTACGGCGGGTTAAATCACGCGCTTTGCGCGCCGCTTCACGGGCACGGGCCGCTTCAATAATCTTGCCGACAATGATTTTCGCATCGTTTGGCTTTTCCAGCAGAAACGCACTCATCTGTTGGCCGATCAATTCTTCAATCACGGGGCGAACTTCAGAGGAAACCAGTTTATCTTTGGTTTGTGAGGAAAACTTTGGGTCAGGTAACTTAACTGACAACACAGCAGTCAATCCTTCGCGCATATCATCGCCCGTTGGTTCGACTTTGGCTTTCTTCGCCAGTTGTTCGGTTTCAATGTAATGGTTTAGAGTGCGCGTCATCGCCGCACGCATTGCGGTCAAGTGAGTTCCACCATCCCGCTGCGGAATGTTGTTGGTAAAACACTGTACGTTTTCCTGATAGCTATCGTTCCACTGCATGGCAATTTCAGCTGTCATGCCGTCTTTTTCACCGATTGCATGGAATACGGTAGGATGCAACGCGGTCTTGTTCCGGTTCATATACTGAACAAAACCCTTAATTCCTCCGGTAAAAGAGAAGTTTTCTTCCTTACCGTTGCGGTGATCAATCAGCGCAATTTTTACGCCGTTGTTCAGAAAAGACAATTCGCGCAGACGCTTGGCGAGAATATCGAAGTGAAATTCGATCACACCAAAAGTTTCTGTCGCTGCCAGGAAGTGAACCAGCGTACCTTTCTTTTTCGAGTCTCCAACCACCCTGAGCGCTTCTACCGGATCACCATGACGGAACTCCATGAAGTGTTCCTTACCATCACGGTAGATCGTCAGCTTCAACCATTCCGATAAAGCATTGACCACAGAAACGCCGACGCCATGCAAACCACCTGAAACTTTGTACGAGTTGCTGTCAAATTTTCCGCCCGCGTGAAGGATAGTCATAATCACTTCAGCGGCAGAACGACCTTCTTCCTTGTGAATATCAGTTGGAATGCCGCGACCGTTATCGCTCACGCTGATTGAATTATCGGCGTGGATGATGACATTGATTTCATTGCAATGTCCGGCTAGCGCCTCATCCACCGCATTATCAACCGCTTCGAAAACCATGTGGTGCAAACCAGTACCGTCGTTCGTGTCCCCGATGTACATACCCGGACGTTTACGGACTGCCTCCAGGCCTTTTAACACCTTGATGCTACTGGAATCATATTCACTCATTGGTTTCTTTCTCGTTCTGAAATTGTTTCACGTGAAACATTTGTTCTTTGAAATATTACTTGCAACTTAAATACGCATCGGCATAACAACATAACGGAATTCCAAATCTTCAGGTGAAGAAATTAGAATACTACTGTTGGGGTTGCCGAATGAAAAAATGGCAGTGTCACTGTGTATGCTGGAAAGACCATCCAGCAGATAATTCACATTAAAACCGATGTCGATAGCCTCACCGTGATAATCAGTCTCGATTTCAACCTGAGCTTCTTCCTGTTCACTGTTATTACTGATAATACATAGATTCTTTTCAGTCAATACAAAACGTACACCTCTGAATTTCTCATTAGACAAAATCGCGGCACGCTGTAAAGCCTGTTGAACCAACAAGCGATTAATCGCCAGGTGATTGGTATAATTTGGTATAACTCTTTGATAATCAGGAAACTTTCCTTCAATCAACTTGGTAATAAGCTGTAAATCTGAAAAACTAGCTTTGAGTTGTTGGCTAGAAAATTCAATTTCTATGATTTCGTCCTCATCGTCAGAAAGCAATTTTGAAAGTTCAACGATCGCCTTGCGGGGAACAATAACTTCCGTTTTTTCAAAATTACCGTCTATCACAACAGAGTTATACGCTAAACGGTGACCGTCCGTTGCAACGGCTCGCAACTTATCACTTTCGATTACAAAAAGCACACCATTCAGATAATAACGCACATCTTGCTGAGCCATTGCATTTTGAATAGTACCTAACAATTTTTTAAGCACAGTTTGACTCATTTTAAATGAATGAGATTCCGCCAACAAATTATTGAGCTTAGGAAAATCAATTGCAGGCAATGACTGAAGATTAAACCGGCTCTTATTTGATTTGATCTGAGCCCGACTTTCCTTCACCTCAATGGAAACCTTGGACTGATCAGGAAGAATGCGCAAAATTTCTTGCAACTTCTTTCCGCCTACGGTGATTGCAGAATTTGCAGAATCATCATCAACAGTTGCAATGGTAGTAGTTATTTGGATTTCAAGGTCGGTTGATGTGAAACGAATCTTATTAAATTCCTTTTCAATCAATATATTAGCCAATATAGGCATAGTTTGCTTACGTTCGACTATTCCGACAACAAGCTGAAGCGGCTTTAACAGAGCTTCCTTCTCTATCTTTTCAATAAACATATATAAATACCTAATAAGACTAATAATGTCTTCAAATAAAGTGAGTAACTATAAAAAAATGATTTAAAACAATATCTTAGCTAATAAATTAGCGTGTTGGCAATTCATGTACTAAATACCGCATCAATGTGTATAAGTTTCGCATTAAAAATAAAAAGTAAATTACTAACAATTTATACACAGCAAATTAACAACTATAAAAACGATAGATTTCTAGCTCAGCATGACAAATTACAAGCTTAAATATTTTAAAAAATAAAAAACAGTTTGATAGTAAAAAATTGTAAATCAAAAATTACTTAAAACTGGAAATGTGGAGCACTTATCTAATACTAATAAAACTATATATAAAGCTAATAATCATAATAAAGCCGAAAGAAACTGTTGATTACTTTAATATTTTGTTAAAATACATAGTGTTATCACGAAAAAATGACTGTGCTTAATAAGTGGATTAATACTTCCTCATATGTGGATATAAAAATGGAAGTCTAAAAAAAAAGAAAACACCAACATTTTATGCACAGCTTACACACAGTTTTATCCAGTTAGAGTCTGAATTAGTATTTTGTAATCCGCATCAATGGTTGAATCGGTCGATCTTAACTCCACTACTGTTTTGCAGGCATGTATTACGGTCGAATGATCCTTGCCTCCAAAAGCATTGCCAATCTCAGGCAGACTCATGGTGGTCAACTCCCGTGCAAGACTCATGGAAATCTGTCTGGGCCGGGTGATGTTTCGAGTGCGTTTCTTGGATAACAGGTCAACCAGCTTGATGCGGAAATAGTCTGCAACGGTTTTCTGGATATTTTCTATCGAGATTTGTCGGCTTTGCGCGACCAGAATATCCTTGAGGGCTTCCTTGGCCGTATCGACGGAGATGATGCGTTTATGGAATTTGGAATAAGCTTCGACACGTTTGAGTGCGCCTTCCAGTTCCCGTACATTGGAATTAACATGCTTTGCGATGAAGAAAGCGACAGCGTCATTGAGTGAATAACCGCTCAAGGTTGCTTTCTTGAGCAAAATCGCCACGCGCATTTCCAGCTCAGGCGGTTCTATACCGATGGTGAGTCCCCAGCCGAAGCGGGAAACCAAACGACTTTCCAGGCCGGTCAACTCTTTAGGGAAGGTATCACTGGTCAGAATGACCTGCTTATGGGAATCGACTAAGGTATTGAAGGCATAGAAAAATTCTTCCTGCGTCTTAGCTTTACCGGCAAAAAATTGAATATCGTCGATGAGCAGTACATCGAGGGAATGATAATACTGTTTAAATTCTTCAAATTTATTGGTCTGATAGGCGCGAACCACGTCTGCGACATAACGTTCGGCATGCATATAGCAAACCTTGGCCTGTGGACGGTTCAAAATAATTTGATTACCGATCGCTTGAGTAAGATGCGTTTTACCTAAACCAACGCCACCGTAGATGAACAAGGGATTGTAGGAATCCCCTGGTAATTCAGCAACTTGAGTCGCAGCAGCAAAGGCTAATTGATTCGCTTTGCCGATAACGAAATTATCAAAGGTCAGATTAGGATTAAGCTTACCGTAGCCACGGAAGGACGTATCGATCTTAGGCTTCGTCTCGACAACGATTTTTTTTCTTTCTGCAACAGGCTCAGCAGGCGCAGGGGAATTGTTAGCCGATGCTTCTGCCACCCGGAACTCAAATTGAGGCGCAACAGGGTAAGCGGCTTTTGCTAGCCGGTTGATTTCCTGAAAAAATCTATCTTGTACGACTTTCAGGGTGAAAGTGTTTGGTGCTGTTAAAATCAGGCAGGAATGTTCACTGGATATTTTAAGTGGTTTAATCCATGAATTAAATTGTTGGGGCGGGAGACTCTTCTCGAATGAGAGCAGGCATGAATCCCAGAAGCTAAGTTCTTGCATATAAACCTAAAATGTACCTGCAAAACAGCAGTAGATTCAATTGATTATACAGGTCATCAACAATCTTATCCACAGGCAAAAATGTAAATTTATCTTGACAGAACACAGCTAACCTATTGTAATACCGCGTTTTACGACTTCCCAAGGACAATTCAGAATGAAACGCACATACCAACCTTCAGTTACGAAGAGAAAACGCACCCACGGTTTCTTAGTTCGCATGAAAACACGCGGCGGCAGAGCAGTAATCCGCGCACGTCGTGCCAAGGGCCGTGCAAGACTCGCTGTGTAAGCATCAAAATAGCTTTGCAGCTGCGCAGCGGATTCCGCGCAGCGAAGGCTATGCTAAATGTCTGAAATCACCCGTGATGTCAGACAAATATTTCAAGCTTTTTTTAGTGGCTAATCAACTGAAAGAAGCGAGGCTGGGTATCGTCGTTGCCAAAAGGTATTTGCCGAAATCGGTAGATCGAAACCAGACAAAAAGAGCAATTCGGGAATTGTTTCGTAACCACGAGATCAAGCATTACAGCATCGATTTGGTGGTAATGGTCCGAAACACGGATCGTTCAGACAAACGTGTCATTCAAGATGGTTTGAGTAAACTTTTCAGTCGGGTAGCAATGCGATGCGCAGAATCCTCATAAAATTGATACATACATATCAGTATCTGATCAGTCCGCTCAGTCCACCGACATGTCGCTTCATTCCAACTTGTTCACATTACGCATGTGACGCATTATCTAAACATGGCCTGTTGACAGGTTTATGGTTGAGTTTAAAGCGCATCGCACGCTGTAACCCCTGGAATCCGGGCGGTTATGATCCTGCACCATAATTACATAAAAATACTATCATGGACTTCCAGAGACTCTTCCTGTTTGTAATATTTTCATTCTCATTGATTATGGTTTGGGATGGCTGGCAACGTTATCAGCATCCGGAATTAGAAAAACCTGTTGCTGCAATTAAATCGGATCTTCCAGCGGCTGCGACAGTAACGGCGGGCGCTGCCCAGACTGCGAACATTCAGCAGGTGACCCGACTTGAAACCGGCAAGATCATCAAGGTTAAAACAGATTTTCTGGAAGCTGAAATCAACACGGTAGGCGGAGATATTCAGCATCTGGATTTCATGAAACATCCTGATGGTCAGGACAAAACGAAAAACTTCGTCCTTTTCGAAAAGGGTAACGGGACACGTAATTATGTCGCTCAGACGGGTTTGCTGGGTGCGGGTATGCCCAATCACACCAGTGTATTTAGCAGCGAACAAGACAGTTATGAGTTGGTCGCGAATGCAGAGCAGCTTCAGGTTCGTTTATTTGCCGAAGGCGCAGCCGGTGTTAAGGTTATCAAGTTGCTGACTTTTCATCGTGGAAGCTATGTTATTGATATTTCATATGAAATTCAAAACGATAGCGCGGCTCAGATCAGTAATACTTCTGCCTATTTCCAGTTTACGCGAGATGAAGTTACACCAGCCGGCGGTTCTAAGATGGTGCCGACTTATACCGGTGCTGCGGTTTATACCGAAAAGGAGAAGTTCCAAAAGGTCAGTTTCTCCGATATAGACAAGGCTAAGGTTAATTATCCAAAAGAATCTGATAACGGTTGGATAGGGATGCTGCAACACTATTTCGTTGCAGCCTGGATTCCTAAAGATAAAACCCAACGCGAATTTTTCACCCGTAAATTAGAAAGCGGTTTATACACAGCCGGTCTGGTATTGCCTGTACCAGCAATCGCTGTGGGACAAAAATCAGTGATCAGCGTGCCGCTTTATGCGGGTCCAACGGAGTCCAACCTCAATAGTATTGCGCCCGGATTGGGTTTGACAGTGGATTACGGCTGGCTGACCATTTTGGCAACGCCGATATTTTGGATGCTGACTTTCCTGCACGGCATTGTGCAAAACTGGGGGGTCGCGATTATCGTCCTTACCCTGTTGATTAAATTACTATTTTTCCCGTTGTCTGCGGCGAGTTACCGCTCTATGGGTAAAATGCGCCAGGTAGCGCCCAAGCTTGAAAAATTGAAGGTGCAATATGCAGATGACCGCGAGCGTTTGAATCGCGCCATGATGGAATTGTACAAGACCGAGAAAATCAATCCGCTGGGTGGCTGTCTGCCGGTGGTTATTCAAATTCCAGTGTTCATCGCGCTGTACTGGTCAATTCTGGCCAGCGTAGAAATGCGTTATTCACCCTTTGTTGGCTGGATTACCGACCTGTCAGCAGCGGATCCTTACTACATTCTTCCTCTGATCATGGGCATCAGTATGTTCATTCAATCCAAGCTGAATCCGGTTCCGCCGGATCCTATGCAGGCGCAGATCATGAAGATTATGCCGATCGCGTTCAGCGTGGTGTTCTTCTTCTTCCCGGCAGGTCTGGTGTTGTACTCTATCGTCAACAACGTGTTGTCAATCACGCAACAGTGGTATATCACCAAGAACTTGAAGGTTGAGGGTGTTCCAGCAAAAGTCTGACACGATTGCCGCCGTCGCTACCGCACAAGGTCGTGGTGGCGTCGGGGTGGTGCGGATTTCAGGTAGCGGCATCGCCGCTGTCGCGAATGCTGTACTGGGAAAATTACCGGTTCCGCGCCATGCGACTTTCGGGGATTTTCTCGATGAAAACGGGGAAGCGATCGATCAGGGTATTGCCCTGTATTTTCCCGGCCCCCATTCCTATACAGGCGAAGATGTACTGGAACTGCAGGGACATGGTGGCACCGCTATCTTGCATCTGTTGCTGCAGCGCTGTCTGAGTCTGAATGTCCGATTGGCGGAGCCGGGCGAATTTACCCGTCGCGCCTTTTTAAACGACAAGATTGATCTGGCTCAGGCGGAGAGCGTCGCTGATCTGATCGAAGCGACTACCACCGAAGCGGCGCGCAGCGCGATGCGCTCTTTGCACGGCGAATTTTCTGCCATTATCCACACGCTAGTCGATGAGCTGATTACTTTGCGCATGCTGGTGGAAGCCATGCTGGACTTTCCTGAAGAAGACATCGAAGTGGTGGATACCACGCTGCGCGATCAGCTCTTGCACAATATTCAGATTAAATTGCAGCAGACTTTATTGAGCGCAAAACAGGGTAGTTTGCTGCGTGAAGGAGCGCATATCGCGTTAGTCGGCAGACCGAATGTAGGTAAATCCAGTCTGTTGAACCGTTTATCCGGTGAAGAAGTCGCGCTGGTCAGCGATGTACCGGGTACTACTCGCGACGTGATACGTCAGGCGATACAAATTCGCGGTGTGCCGCTGCACATCATGGATACGGCAGGCCTGCGCAGTTCGGAAGACGAAGTCGAAAACATGGGCATGGCCCGAACTCATCAGACTCTGCAACGAGCGGATCTGATATTGCTATTGCTCGATGGTAGCGCTGGTCTGAGCGTAAAAGACGAGGAAATATTAGCGTCCTTCCCTGCCGATATTCCACATCTGCTGGTTTACAACAAGGCGGATTTGCTCGGCGAGAAGAATTTGGCACTGCGTTCCGATGCAATCAGCATTTCGGCTAAAACCGGAACTGGTATCGAGGAATTGCGTGAGCGTATGCTCAAACTAATCGGCTGGCAAAATCAGGAAAGCGGAGCATTTATTGCCCGCGAACGTCATCTCAAAGCACTGAATTTGGCGCAATCACACCTGATTAATGCTACCGAGGTACTGAATCATCCCGAGTTGTTCGCGGAGGAGTTGCGCCTGACGCAGCACGAACTGAACTGCATCACCGGCAAGTTCACAGCTGACAATCTGCTGGGTGAAATATTTAGCCGATTCTGTATCGGCAAATAGATTATTTGTCGTCGCATTCTATCGGCTTTATCAGCTGATTTCAGAATGCGGCTGGTCTATTGTATGATGCGCGACCTTTTCTAATCTGTGGCGACATGAAATTCTCAGAAGTATTCGACGTAATTGTGGTGGGTGGCGGGCATGCCGGGACTGAGGCTGCGCTGGCCAGCGCGCGCTCGGGCTGTAAAACATTGCTGCTTTCCCACAATATCGAGACACTCGGGCAAATGTCCTGTAATCCGTCGATAGGCGGTATCGGTAAAGGACATCTGGTCAAAGAAGTCGATGCATTGGGCGGTGCGATGGCACATGCGACCGATATCGGCGGCATCCAATTCCGAATCTTGAATTCCAGCAAAGGTTATGCAGTGCGCGCGACCCGTGCACAGGCCGATCGCATGTTGTACAAGCAGGCTATCCGCACCATGTTGGAAAATCAGCCTAACCTGTGGTTGTTTCAACAGGCGGTGGATGATTTGTTGGTCGAACAGGATAAGGTTGTCGGTGTCGTCACGCAACTGGGATTGCGCTTTAGCGCGAAGACTGTCGTGTTGACCGCTGGTACATTTTTGGCCGGGCTAATTCACGTCGGTCAGGCAAATTATCAGGCGGGCAGGGCGGGGGATCCTCCGTCAGTCAGTCTGGCGCATCGGTTGCGCGAACTGCAATTGCCGGTGGGCCGGTTGAAAACGGGTACACCGCCGCGCATCGATGGGCGAACGATCGATTATTCGGTGTTGCAGGAGCAGCCGGGTGACGATCCTGTGCCGGTATTTTCCTTTATGGGCAACGCGGCGCAGCATCCGAAGCAAATGCCCTGCTGGATTACCGAAACCAGTGAGCGCACCCATGAGATTATTCGTGGAGGATTAGACCGCTCACCCTTGTTTACCGGAGTTATCGAAGGTGTCGGTCCGCGCTACTGCCCGTCTATAGAAGACAAGATTACGCGTTTTGCAGGGAAGACATCTCATCAGATTTTCCTGGAACCGGAAGGGCTGACCACCCATGAAATTTATCCGAATGGCATTTCCACCAGTTTGCCGTTTGACGTTCAGGTCGAATTAGTCAGATCAATCAAAGGGTTGGAAAACGCACATATTTTGCGCCCGGGCTATGCGATTGAATATGATTACTTCAATCCTTGCGGCTTGAAGAGTTCACTGGAAAGTAAGGCGATCAAGGGATTGTTTTTTGCCGGACAAATCAACGGCACGACCGGATATGAAGAAGCCGCAGCGCAAGGCTTGCTGGCCGGACTGAACGCCTCGCTGCAAGTTCGCGAAATGGATGCCTGGTGTCCGCGCCGCGATGAGGCTTACATGGGGGTGATGGTCGACGACCTGATCACTCAGGGCGTGATCGAGCCGTATCGCATGTTCACCAGTCGCGCCGAATATCGTTTGCAGTTGCGTGAAGACAATGCAGATATCCGTCTGACCGAGATCGGACGTCAGTTAGGGTTGGTCGACGAGGCTCGCTGGCAGGCCTTTGAGAAAAAGCGCGAGTCTATCGCATTGGAGCAGCAACGGCTGCGCAGCACTTGGGTGAATCCGCGCAGTTTGCCGGTTGAGGATGCACAGCGTGTGCTGGGAAAAAATATCGAACGCGAATATTCGCTGCATGAATTGCTGCTGCGTCCCGATGTGAATTATGCGAGTTTGATGACATTGACCGGTGCAGGCGTTGCGGTAGAGGATGAAAAAGTCTCCGAACAGGTGGAAATTCAGGCCAAATACCAAGGCTACATCGACCGGCAGCACGAAGAGATCAAGGGTAGCCTGAAGAATGAGGCGTTGCAATTGCCGGATAATCTGGATTATCGTGAGGTACGCGGCTTATCGACTGAGGCTGGGCAGAAGTTGAACTTACATAAACCCGAAACGATAGGTCAGGCCGCACGTATTTCAGGAATAACTCCAGCCTCCATTTCGCTGTTGCTGGTTCATTTGAAGCGCGGCTTTAAAGATAACAAGCCGTCCACACAAATATGACGTTAGCTGAAGAATTGCAACAAGGAATAAAGCAACTGGGTCTGTCCATCGACGACGAGACGCAGAAAAAGCTGCTCGCCTATCTGGCGCTGCTGGTCAAATGGAACAAGGTGTTTAACCTGACCGCGATCCGCGATCCGCAACAGATGGTCAGTCATCATTTGCTCGATAGTCTGGCAGTGTTGCCGCACATAGATGCGGGACGCTGGCTGGATGTAGGATGTGGCGCGGGATTACCAGGTGTGGTTATGGCGATCGTACGCCCCGATTTGCAAGTGACGATGCTGGACAGCAACAGCAAGAAGACGGGATTCGTGCAGCAGGCAATCATAGAATTAGGCTTGCAGAACGCAGAGGTTAAATGCGCGAGGGTGGAAGATTTTCAGCCTAGCGAAAAATTCGACGGCATCATTTCACGCGCTTTTACCGAATTAGGTGATTTCTTGCGGATCACGCGTCACCTGATTTCACCTGCTGGACGCTGGGTTGCCATGAAAGGGCTGGCTGAGCATGAGCTGGCTGGCGTGCCATCAGACTGCAAGATTGAAAGTGTCATTAAGTTAGCGGTGCCAGGATTGAATGCGGCGCGCAGTTTGGTTATTGCAATACCCACAGGAGCGTTGCCACAGTGACTAAAATAATGGCTATTACTAACCAGAAGGGCGGTGTCGGTAAAACGACGACGACCGTGAATCTGGCTGCGAGTTTAGCTGCGGCTAAACAACGCGTGCTGCTGATCGATTTGGATCCGCAGGGCAATGCGACCATGGGCAGCGGTATCGAGAAACGCGACCTGGAGGTCACGGTTTATCACGTGTTGCTGGGCACTAAAACCATTGCTGAGGCGTTGAAGCGGTCCGAAGTGGGAAAATACGATGTATTGCCGACCAATCGCGATCTGGCGGGTGCTGAAGTCGAGATGGTTGATCTGGCACATCGCGAGACACGACTAAGAGATGCCCTGAAACTCGTCTCAGACCAGTATGATTACGTGCTGATCGATTGTCCGCCTGCACTTAATTTATTGACTTTAAATGGATTATGCGCAGCCAAGTCGGTGATGATCCCGATGCAGTGTGAGTACTATGCGTTAGAAGGCTTGAGCGATCTGGTCAACACAATACGCAAGGTCAGGGCGAGCTTGAATCCTGTGCTGGAAATTGAAGGATTGTTGCGCACCATGTTTGATCCGCGCAATACGCTGGCGCAGCAAGTTTCAGCGCAATTACAGGAACACTTCGGCAGCAAAGTTTATCGCACGGTGATTCCGCGCAATGTCCGCCTGGCGGAGGCACCGAGCTACGGTGTGCCCGTGCTGTATCACGACAAATCCTCCAAGGGCACGTTAGCTTATCTGGCGCTGGCCAGTGAGTTGTTGAACAATGCGGCGAAACCTGCCGCTACGGTATAAAGAATACGACGATGACTAGACCACAAAAGGGACTCGGGCGCGGGCTGGAAGCGCTGCTATCGGGTGGCAAGAGTGAAAAAGACGACGTGCTGCGCGATTTGCACGTGACCATGCTCAAACCGGGAAAATATCAACCGCGTTCGAGTATGGACGAGCAATCGTTGCAGGATTTAGCTTCGTCGATCAAGGCGCAAGGTGTGATGCAGCCGATACTGGTGCGTCAACTGATCGATGACAGCTATGAAATTATCGCCGGTGAACGCCGCTGGCGCGCAGCACAGATTGCGGGATTGCAGCATGTGCCGGTGCTGGTGCGCATCGTGCCGGACAAAGCGGCGCTGGCGATGGCGCTGATCGAAAACATACAACGAGAAAATCTCAATTCACTGGAAGAAGCGGTCGGTATACAGCGCCTGATCGACGAATTCGAGATGACCCATCAGACGGCAGCGGAAGCGGTCGGGCGTTCGCGCAGTGCGACCAGTAACTTGTTGAGATTGCTGAAGCTGCCGGAAATCGTGCAGAAGATGTTGATGGAAAACCGTATTGAAATGGGTCATGCCAGAGCACTGCTGGGATTAGAAGGCGCGCAGCAAATTGCGACTGCAAATCAGATCGCCTTAAAACAGTTGTCGGTGCGAGAAGCCGAGTCGCTGGTTCAGTTGTTGCTCAATCCGCCTGAACCTGCGCAACCTAAAACACCAGATCGAGATTTGCTGCGTTTGCAGGAAGAACTGTCTGAATCGGTGGGGACTAAGGTCGTTATCAAACCGGGTAGTCGCGGTGCGGGTAAATTGATACTGGACTATTCAAGTCATGAGCATCTCGATGAATTAATTGCTAATTTACAAAAATTATAAACAGAGGGCTTGACTTTGACACATGAAATCAATGACAATGCCAGCCATTCGGAAATCCAAGGATGTGAGAAGTTGAGCATAACGCCCGGGATGGATGAAACAAAAACAACAATAAATCAAGCTTTTAAAAAAGCAGCTCGCTGGCAAATAATCGTAACAGTGGCCTTCTGCTTCATCTATCTGCTGTTTAGCAGTGTGAATGCGGCAATATCATCCTCTCTGGGCGGAGTAGTAGCGCTCGTAGGTGGATATGCAGGGGTGCAGATGACGCGCCGGCGGGTAGATCAAACGGCAGGTAGCGTACTGATCGTATTGCTGAAAGCGGAGCTGACGAAAATAGTAGTGATTGCGGTGCTTCTGCTCGCAATATTTAAACTTTATAACGGGCTGGTACCATTGGCTCTGATAGGCGGTCTGGCAGCATCTGTACTGGTTTCCGGTGCAGGTCTGGGGGCCGTGGGAAATTATAAAAAATAACTGGATTCATCAATGTCTACAGAACACGCGCTAACACCATCTAGCTATATTACCCATCATCTGACTTTCAATTCCCAGTCTATTGGCCATTCGAGCTTCTGGTCGTTGCATATGGATACGTTGATTGTGTCCGGTCTGCTCGGTCTGCTGACATTTGGCATGCTTTGGTGGGTTGTTCGCGGCGCAACAGCGGGCGTGCCGACCAAGCGTCAGGCGGTCGTTGAATTGCTGGTAGAGTTCATTGACGATCAGGTTAAAGGCATATTTCATGGCGACCGCAGCAAGTTTATTGCTCCGCTGGCGCTGACCGTATTCATGTGGGTACTGATGATGAATGCCATGGACTTCTTGCCTATCGACGTGATGGCATGGGTTTATGAGCACGTGTTCGGCCAGGAGCACTGGCGCGCGGTTCCTACTTCAGATATTAATACCACCTTCGCGCTGGCGTTGTCGGTATGGTTCCTGATGATTTTCTTCAGCATCAAGGTCAAGGGTTTGGGCGGTTGGATACACGAGTTGTTCTGTGCACCATTTGGTTCTAATCCATTGATTTGGCCTGCTAATTTCTTGTTCAACCTGATCGAATATGTTTCCAAGCCGCTGTCACATGCACTGCGTCTGTTTGGTAACATGTACGCTGGCGAAATCATCTTCCTGTTGCTGGGGATGTGGGCTGCTACCGGGTTGGTAGGCACAATATTCGGTGCATTGTTGGGTGCTGGATGGGCTGTGTTCCATATTTTGATCGTTGTATTGCAGGCCTTTATTTTCATGATGCTCACCGTTGTGTATTTGGCGATGGCTCACGAAAGTCACTAGTTGTAGCAAATTGTAGCAAAAGTAATTTTTATAACCACTGTTAGTAACTTGAAAGGAAACACTATGGAAAACTTGGCACTTTTGGCACAGATTCAAGCGTTCACCGGCATTGGCATCGGCCTGATCATCGGTCTGGGTGCATTGGGCGCGTGTATCGGTATTGGTATTATGTGTAGCAGCTTTTTGGATGGCGCAGCTCGTCAACCAGAAATGATTCCAGTATTGCAAGGTAAAGTGTTCCTGTTGCTCGGTTTGATCGATGCATCTTTCATTATCGGTGTTGGTCTGGCTATGATGTTTGCATTTGCTAACCCACTGTTGAGTGTTATCCCTAAGTAATTGTGGCTTGGCCAACATTGTATTGGCCAACGTAAGGATCTGAAATGGATATTACATTTACACTAATTGCGCAGGCGTTAACGTTTGCAATATTAATTTGGTTCACAGCCAAGTTCATCTGGCCGCCGTTGATGACGGCAATCGAGACTCGCCAAAAGACAATTGCGGACGGGTTGGCAGCAGGTGAGCGTGGTAAGCATGATCTGGATTTGGCCGCAAAGCGTTCAGCAGAAATGTTGCGCGAAGCGAAGCAAAAAGCGGCAGATATCCTGGCTGCTGGTGATAAGCGCGCAAGCGAAATCATTGAAGCAGCTAAGGTTCAGGCTAAGGTTGAAGGCGATCGCATTATCGCTGGATCCAAGGCTGAGCTCGAACAAGAAGTATTCCGTGCTAGAGAGCAATTACGTTCCCAAGTGTCAGCCATAGCATTGGCAGGCGCTGGTAAGATTTTGGGCCGTGAAATTGACGCTAAGGCGCACAACGACTTGCTCGATAAACTTGTTGCGGAAATGTAACCACCATGTCTGAAGCCATAACCACAGCACGTCCCTATGCGCAAGCGGCTTTCGATGCTGCGCAAAAACTGGCAGATTTGAAGGGCTGGTCGGAGGCTATCTTGTCTCTGGCCGAAGCGGTCAACCATCCTGAAGTTCAGGCGATCATCAACAGCCCGCGCGTAGCGCAAGCTGATATTGAAAGCTTAATGGACGGACTGTTGGGCGCTAAAGCCGTCGTTCAGCTTCGCAATTTTGTGCGAGTGCTGGCCGAAAACAAGCGTATGCAAATTCTCCCTGAAATCGCATCCCTCTTTGAGGTATTGCGTGCAGATGCAGAAAAGACCGCGCTCGTTGAGGTTGACTCAGCCTTTGAATTGTCAGATAAGCAGCAAGAAAACATCATCAGCTCACTGAAGAAACGCTTGGGCCGCGATATTAAACTTGTCTGTAAAATCAATAAAGATTTGCTGGGTGGTGTGGTCATCCGTACCGGAGACCAGGTGATCGATGGTTCTGCACGAACCCGTCTTGGCGAAATGGCAACCGCCCTAGCCTGATAAAGAATTATCAAGATAAGGAAATCCAGATGAAGCTTGACCCTTCTGAAATAAGTAATTTGATTCGCAGCCGCATCGAGAACTTCGAAGCGCTGACTCAGGCACGCACCGAAGGTACGGTGGTCAGTGTTACTGATGGTATCGTACGTGTATACGGCTTGTCCGATGTTATGCAAGGTGAAATGTTGGAATTCCCTGGCAACACATTTGGTCTGGCTTTGAACCTGGAACGTGATTCTGTAGGCGCCGTTATTCTGGGTGAATACGAACACATTACCGAAGGCGACACTGTTAAGTGTACCGGACGTATTCTGGAAGTGCCTGTAGGTCCTGAATTGTGCGGTCGCGTTGTTAATGCGCTCGGACAGCCTATCGACGGCAAGGGTCCTATCAACGCCAAGATGACAGACAAGATTGAAAAGGTAGCGCCTGGCGTTATCGAGCGTCAATCTGTTGATCAACCTGTACAAACAGGTCTGAAGTCAATTGACTCTATGGTGCCTGTAGGTCGCGGTCAACGCGAACTGATCATCGGCGATCGTCAGACTGGTAAAACAGCTGTTGCGATCGATGCGATCATCAACCAAAAGGGCCAGGGTATCACTTGTATCTATGTTGCGATCGGTCAGAAGGCTTCGACCATTGTTAACGTGGTTCGCAAGCTGGAAGAGCACGGCGCGCTGGGTTACACCATCGTGGTTGCAGCTACCGCTTCTGATTCCGCTGCGATGCAGTTCCTGGCTCCTTACGCTGGCTGTACCATGGGTGAATATTTCCGTGATCGCGGTGAAGATGCACTGATCGTATACGACGACTTGACCAAGCAAGCTTGGGCATATCGTCAAATCTCTTTGTTGCTGCGTCGTCCACCAGGTCGCGAAGCATATCCTGGAGACGTTTTCTACCTGCATTCCCGTTTGCTCGAACGTGCAGCGCGCGTCAATGCAGAATATGTTGAAAAATTCACCAAGGGTGAAGTGAAGGGTAAGACCGGTTCTTTGACCGCGTTGCCTATCATCGAAACTCAAGCCGGTGACGTTTCTGCATTCGTTCCAACCAATGTAATTTCGATTACCGATGGTCAGATCTTCCTTGAAACCGACTTGTTCAACGCCGGTATTCGTCCAGCGATCAACGCGGGTATTTCCGTGTCTCGCGTGGGTGGTGCTGCACAGACCAAGGTTATCAAGAAGCTGGGTGGCGGTGTTCGTCTTGCTCTTGCTCAGTATCGTGAATTGGCTGCATTTGCGCAGTTCGCGTCTGACTTGGATGAAGCGACACGTAAGCAATTGGAACGCGGCAAGTTGGTTACAGAACTGATGAAGCAATTGCAATATTGCCCGTTGTCTGTTGCTGAAATGGCTGTCACTTTGTTCTGCGTGAACAAGGGCTACTTTGATGACGTTGCGGTGACTAAGGCATTGGCATTCGAATCTGCCGTGCACGCCTATCTGAAATCCAAGAACAAGGAACTGATGGATACGATTGAATCCAAGAAGGACCTGAGCGCGGATAATGAAAAGCTGTTGGCTGCTGCGATTGAGGAATTCAAAGCAACTGCAGTTTACTAAGTCGGGGTGAAAAATGGCTGGCAGTAAAGAAATCCGCACGAAAATCAAGAGTGTAGAAAATACACGAAAGATTACACGCGCCATGGAAATGGTTGCCGCAGCCAAAATGCGTAAGGCACAGGAGCGCATGCGCGCTGCCCGTCCTTATGCAGAAAAGATTCGTGCAGTGGCGGCTCATCTTTCACACGCAAACCCAGAGTACAAGCATGCGTTTCTTGTTAAGCGTGATGCCATCAAGAAGGTTGGCATTATTCTGATTACGTCCGATAAGGGCCTGTGCGGCGGGTTGAATAGCAACCTGTTGCGTTTGGTTGTGAACCGGATGAAAGCTTGGGAATCTGAAGGCAAAGCGATCGGTGTTTGCGCTATCGGCAACAAGGGTCTTGGCTTCATGAACCGTATCGGTGCTGAAGTTAAGTCCAACTTGATTGGTCTGGGCGACGCACCACATCACGCGAGCCTGATCGGCGTGGTCAAGGTTATGTTGGATGCCTATGTCTCCGGTGAGATTGATGCCATTCACATTTGCTACAATCATTTCGTGAATACGATGAAGCAAGAGCCGAGTATCGAGCAATTGTTACCGCTCAGTGGCGAAAAGATGGGTCTGTCTGAAGGTAGTTGGGACTACATCTACGAACCTGATGCTAAGGTAATCGTTGATGAATTGCTTTTGCGTTATGTTGAGTCTCTTGTGTATCAGGGCGTTGTGGAAAACATGGCGTCTGAACAGAGTTCACGTATGGTAGCGATGAAGGCTGCTTCTGATAATGCCAAGAGCGTTATCGCTGATCTGAAGTTAGTCTATAACAAGGCGCGTCAAGCAGCTATTACCCGTGAAATTTCCGAGATTTGCAGCGGAGCGGCAGCGGTAGGCTAGTGCCTGTATAGTTGAATACAGCGGTAACACTAAAATTAATTTGATGGGGAAATCCAAATGACTCAAGGTAAGATTGTTCAGTGCATTGGTGCGGTGGTGGATATTGAATTTCCGCGCGACAAAATGCCTAAGGTATACGATGCGCTGACGTTACAAGCTGCAGCAGGTTCTATCGCTGAAGCCGGTTTGACGTTCGAAGTTCAGCAGCAATTGGGTGATGGTGTAGTTCGTACCATTGCGATGGGATCATCTGATGGTCTGCAGCGCGGTATGGCTGTTGTTAATACCAACGCGCCGATTTCTGTTCCTGTTGGTGTGGGTACACTGGGCCGTATCATGGATGTACTGGGTCGTCCTATCGATGACGCAGGTGAGATTCCATGTGAAGAGCGCCGTGCGATTCACCAGAAGGCACCTCGTTTCGACGAATTGTCCCCTTCTATCGACTTGCTGGAAACTGGTATTAAGGTTATCGACTTGATCTGCCCGTTTGCTAAGGGTGGTAAGGTTGGTCTGTTCGGTGGTGCGGGTGTGGGCAAGACCGTTAACATGATGGAACTGATCAACAACATCGCTAAGCAGCATTCTGGTTTATCGGTGTTTGCAGGTGTTGGTGAGCGTACCCGTGAAGGTAACGACTTCTACCACGAAATGAAAGACTCCAACGTTCTGGATAAAGTTTCCATGGTGTTCGGTCAGATGAATGAACCGCCTGGTAACCGTCTGCGCGTTGCGTTGACTGGTCTGACTATGGCTGAGAAATTCCGTGACGAAGGCCGCGACATTCTGTTCTTCGTTGATAACATCTACCGTTACACACTGGCCGGTACTGAAGTATCTGCGTTGCTGGGTCGTATGCCTTCTGCTGTGGGTTATCAACCTACACTGGCTGAAGAAATGGGCCGCTTGCAAGAGCGTATTACTTCAACCAAGGTTGGTTCGATTACTTCTGTTCAGGCCGTTTACGTTCCTGCGGATGACTTGACCGATCCTGCGCCTGCGACGACCTTCTTGCATCTGGATTCAACCGTTGTTCTGTCTCGCGACATCGCTTCACTGGGTATCTACCCGGCTGTTGATCCTCTGGATTCAACTTCTCGTCAACTGGATCCATTGGTTGTCGGCGAAGAGCATTACTCTGTTGCCCGTAAAGTTCAGCAAAATCTGCAACGTTACAAAGAATTGCGCGACATCATTGCGATTCTGGGTATGGACGAATTGGCTCCTGAAGATAAAATCGCAGTGGCTCGTGCTCGTAAGATCCAGCGTTTCTTGTCACAACCTTTCCACGTTGCTGAAGTGTTCACAGGCAGCCCTGGTAAGTACGTAACACTTAAAGAAACGATCAAGGGCTTTAAGGGTATCGTTGACGGTGACTACGACCACTTGCCTGAGCAAGCGTTCTACATGGTTGGCGGCATCGAAGAAGCAGTCGAAAAAGCCAAGACACTCCAATAAGGGGAATTCAAATGGCAATGACAGTACATGTCGACGTAGTAAGTGCGGAAGAATCCATTTTTTCCGGCCTGGCAGAGATGGTTATCGTTCCAGGACAAATGGGCGAGCTGGGCATCTATCCACGGCATGCTGCATTACTGACTCGCATCAAGCCAGGCTCGATCCGGATCAAGCGTCCGGATCAAGTTGAGGATGAGTTGATTTACGTTTCAGGCGGAATGATTGAAGTTCAGCCTAATGTCGTGACGATACTTTCTGATACGGCAATTCGCGGTAAGGATCTGGACGAGGCTCGCGCTTTGGAAGCCAAGCAGGCGGCTGAAGAAGCGATGAGAAATCGTTCATCCGATATTGACTACGCTCAGGCAGAATCTGAGCTGGTCAATGCGATTGCACAGTTGAAGGTAATACAGCAACTACGCAAAAGAGCCGGCCACTAATATCTGGTCAGCTCAACAAGGAAAGCAGCTTAGGCTGCTTTTTTTGTGTCTGAATTTTTATCACGAACCCATATCACCCAAGTGAATGAGTCGATTTTAACGGATGCAACTTATACTCTGAGTAATGTTTATAATTACAACTTGTGTCCAAGGAGTCCTAATGAAACCGTTGAATGTTATTATTCTCGCTGCGGGTAAGGGTACTCGCATGTATTCCGCGAAGCCTAAGGTGTTGCACGCGCTCGCCGGTAAACCTTTGGTTGCCCACGTGCTCGATTGCGCACAATCTTTGAACCCTGAAAAGGTTTGTGTCGTTTACGGTCATGGCGGGGAATCGGTACCCCTGGCGATGGCTAAGTATGATGCGAGTTATGCGCTGCAAGAGCCGCAATTGGGTACTGGCCATGCTGTACAGCAGGCGGTACCACAATTATCGGATAACTCTCAGACACTAGTTTTGTATGGTGATGTGCCGTTGATACAGCAGAAAACCTTGCACCAGATGTTGCAGTCGGGCGGACTGATGACGCTGCTCACGGTCAATATGCCCAATCCTGCCGGTTACGGCCGTATCGTTCGCGATGAATCGGGTTCAGTCGTTGGTATCGTTGAAGAAAAGGACGCGACTGATGCGCAGCGGCTGATTCTGGAAGTGAATACCGGAATCATGCTGGTCGACACGGACTTGCTGCGTCAGTGTCTGGCTAAATTGGGCAACAATAATGCGCAGGGCGAATACTATCTCACCGATGTAGTCGAGCTTGCTGTCGCGCAAGGTGTGACGATACATACAACACAACCTGCCTATGAGTGGGAAATTCACGGGATCAACAACAAATCGCAGTTGGCGGTGTTGGAACGAACCTGGCAGCAGGTGCAGGCAACGGCCCTCTTAGCACAAGGCATCACTTTAGCTGACCCTGCCCGTATCGATGTACGTGGTAATCTGCAATGCGGTCAAGACGTCGAGATCGATGTGGGCTGTATCTTCGAGGGCAAGGTGCAACTTGGTAATAACGTACAAATCGGTGCTTACTGTGTGATTAAAAATGCCACCATCTCTGATGGCACGCAGATCGCGCCTTTCAGTCATATCGATTCCAGCGAAGTGGGAGAAAATTGCCATATTGGCCCCTATGCTCGTCTGCGTCCCGGCACCAAATTGCACAATGATGTTCATGTCGGAAATTTTGTCGAGATCAAGAACAGCGAAATTTCACAAGCCAGCAAGGCCAATCACTTAAGTTATATAGGTGATGCAACCATAGGCAGCCGGGTTAATGTCGGCGCGGGTACCATCACCTGTAATTACGACGGGGCGAACAAATTCCGTACAATTATTGGAGACGATGTGTTTATCGGTTCTGATACTCAATTGGTCGCACCTGTGACGGTCGCGCGTGGTTCTACCATCGGTGCCGGCTCGACTATTACACGCAATACACCGCCTGATGAGCTCTCGCTGTCCAGATCCAAACAAATGTCGATTCCAGGATGGAGTCGGCCAGTAAAAAAACGGTGAGTAGTTAGTGGGTAGTAGAGAGTATCGCTGCCGATTGACCACTAAAAACTTACCACTTACCACTATCAACTTTTTAGGTTATCAATTATGTGTGGAATCGTAGGCGCTGTAGCGCAACGCAATGTCGTACCAATCTTGTTGGAAGGGCTGCAACGTCTTGAATATCGCGGCTATGACTCAGCAGGGCTGGTCGTCATACAGGATGGTCAGTTGCAACGAGAGCGCAGCACGGGGCGAGTCGCAGACTTGAGACTGAAGACCACCGGTACACATGGCACCTTAGGGATTGCACACACCCGCTGGGCGACACATGGTGTGCCCAGCGAGCGCAATGCGCACCCGCATCTGAGCAATAATCTGATCGGCGTGGTGCACAACGGTATCATTGAAAATTACGAGTCATTGCGTACCCGTTTGAGTGCAGCCGGATACGTGTTTACCTCGGACACCGATACCGAAGTGATCGTCCATCTGATCCACAGCCATTATAAGAACGGCGCTAGCTTACTGGATGCAACTCGCACCTCGCTAACTGAACTGATAGGCGCGTATGCGCTTGGTGTCATCGCGGTAGATAATCCGGATCAACTGATCTGCGCGCGTCGCGGCAGTCCTTTGCTGATGGGTGTGGGCGTAGGTGAGCATTTCATTGCATCAGACGTATCCGCGCTGCTGCCGGTGACTAACCGCGTCATCTATCTGGAAGAAGGCGATGTCGCCGAGATTGAACGCCAAAGCTATCGTATATTTAATGCCAGCGGTGCTGAGGTTACACGCCCGGTGCAGGTGAGCAAAATCAGCAATGAGAGTGTGTCGCTGGGCACTTATCGTCACTACATGCAGAAGGAAATACACGAGCAGCCGCAGGCGATCGCAGATACGCTGGAATCCGTTTGCAACAGCACATCGATTATTCCGGGTATTTTCGGTGCTGAAGCTGCAGCCTCCTTCGATGCTGTTAACAGCATACTAATACTGGCCTGTGGAACCAGTTATCACGCGGGGTTGGTAGCGCGCTACTGGCTGGAAGAGATTGCCGGCATACCTTGTACAGTGGAAATTGCCAGCGAGTACCGTTATCGAACCAGTGTGCCCAATCCAAAGGCGCTGGTTGTGGTGCTTTCACAATCGGGTGAAACTGCGGATACCCAGGCGGCTCTCAATCACGCAATGGCACTGGGGCATGTGCACACACTGGCAATTTGTAATGTGGCCGAGAGCGCGCTGGTGAGGCTCGCCAAGTTGCGATTTTTGACTCGCGCAGGCCCTGAGATCGGTGTTGCCTCGACCAAGGCGTTCACCACTCAGTTGGTTGCCCTGTTTCTGTTGACCCTGGTCTTGGCTAAACAGCGCGGACGCCTGACAGAAGCACAGGAACGTCAGCACTTGAATGATTTGCGCCATCTGCCTGCCGCCACACAAAAAGTGCTGGATCTGGAACCGAAAATCGCCAAGTTGGCCGAGCAGTTTGCCACTAAACAACACGCGCTGTTTTTGGGACGAGGTATGCACTATCCGATTGCGCTGGAAGGTGCGCTTAAGCTCAAGGAGATCTCCTACATCCACGCCGAGGCTTACCCAGCGGGCGAGCTCAAACATGGGCCGCTGGCACTGGTCGACAAGGATATGCCGGTTATTTCAGTCGCCCCTAACGATGTCTTGTTGGAAAAGCTCAAATCAAATCTGCACGAAGTGCGTGCACGCGGTGGTGAGTTGTTCGTTTTCGCCGATGCAAACACCCATATCCGTAGTGAAGACGGCGTACATATCATGCAAATGCCCGAACACGCAGGATATTTAAGCCCTATTCTTCACACTCTCCCCTTGCAATTGCTGGCATATTACGTCGCATTGCAAAAGGGCACTGACGTAGACAAGCCGCGTAACCTGGCGAAGTCGGTTACTGTAGAGTAGGGTTAATCACCCGAAACCGGGGATAGTATTCCGCGCAATTAAAGTCGTAAATAGGTTATTAAAGTCGTAAATTAACGATTAAAGTCGTAAATTGAAGGGGGTAACAATAACGTTGTTAATTACCCTGTTACTGGAATTTGCTCCCTTCACGCGGTGCCATAATCTAATACTAATTTTGGTGAAATATGCCGTTTATAACGTCCTCAATTCTTTAGTAGATAACTGATTGTCCCGGGCCGCTTGGTATTTTCGTTGCAAATAACAGGTTCTCAGCTTTAATCGAAATGACCATCAGGTATATAGATATTTCGGCCTGCGGGTTGGCAAAAAGGCAATCACCGATAGTAAGCGCGGTTCGGACAAAGTGACACTGAGTCAGAATTTCCGAAAAAAATGTAAGCGTCCGGCCGCGCCACCTGTTCAGGTGAGCCCATTTATGCCGCTGGTTTGATCGGCAGAAGTTCGTCGATGCGGCGCATGGTCCAGACTGGGAGTTTTTCTAAGGTATCTTTGAGCCAGGCAGACGGCTCGATACCGTTGAGTTTTGCCGTGGCGAACAGGCTTTGAATTGCCGCTGCCCGTTTGCCTGCACGTTCACTTCCTGCAAATAACCAGTTCTTCTTACCCAGTGCAATCGGCCTTATCGCATTTTCCACCGGATTATTGTCGATTGGTAAGTTGCCGGTTTGCGCATAGCGAATCAGACTGGGCCAGCGGTTGAGACTGTAGTCGATCGCACGAGCCAACCCGCTGCCATTGGCGGTTCCAACGCGCAAACGAATCAGCCACTCATGCATATCGGTCAGGAGCGGGACGCTATTTTGCTGGCGATGTTCGGCTCGCGCGGCGTGATGCATTTCCCGTGCGTGTTCTTCGATCGCATACAACTTGGCAATGCGTCTCAATGCGTCCTCAGCGGACGGATGGGCGCCGCTGACCTGAAGGTCAAAGAACTTGCGCCGCGCATGCGCCCAGCACGCCAATTCAGTAATGACGAATGGCGCGTCGGCGGCGAACATCTTCTTGTAACCGCCGAAATCATCAACCATAAGGCTGCCCTGCCAGCCATGCAGAAAGTCTCGCGCATGCTGACCGGAGCGACTACTCTGGTAGTCGAACACCACGATCGGCGGCCCCTCATCCAGATCATTGCTGCGGTAACTCCACAGGTATGCCCGTTTGGTTTTGCCCGCACCGGGATCCAGTTGTTTGACCGGTGTCTCATCGGCATGCAGCACTTGCCTTTGCCGAAGCAGTTCAGATAGCCGGTCTGCTAAGGGTTGCAGCGCAAAACCCATGCGACCGATCCATTCGCTCATGGTGCTGCGTGACAGATTGACCTGTTGTCGAGCGGCGATCTGTTCCAATCTATAGAGCGGCAGGTGATCCAGGTATTTGCTGGTCGCGACCCAAGTCAGCAAACCTGATGCGGCCAGCGAGCCGTCGATCACCGCAGGGGCGACCGGTGCTGCTGTCACGGTTTCGCAGTGTCGGCAGGCATATTGCGGGCGGATATGGCGAATTACAAAGAACCGTGCTGGTTCGATATCCAGTTGTTCGCTGATGTCTTCACCGATCTTGATCAGATTGGAATTGCAGGCCGAGCAAGTGCAGGAATCTGGCTCGTGGCGAACATCAACACGCTCCAGGTGTTCGGGCAATGTCTGACGACCGGCACGCGTCCTGGACTTGCCCGTCGTTTCCGGTAGTTTAAGTTCAGCTTCGACAGCGGCGACATCCTGAACCACATCATCCTCAAACAACGAACGCTGTTCCGCGCTCATCGTTTCACTCTTAGCGCCGTAGCGCATACGGCGCAGATAAGCGACTTCCTGTATCAGCGCTTGAATCTTGATTTCTTGTAGGCGGTTGAGTTCGGTGAGACGAAAAATCTCTTCATCACGAGACAAAGAGGTGGCGGAATTTGCGGTTTTATTCATTGAAATCATGGGGTTAATTATATCAAATACAGCCTAAAAACTCACTAAATATCAGACAATTACCTATCAAACTCGCCAGTGTGCAGAAGGCGTTGCGCACAGCCGTTGCCAGTCCACCCCGGTGGTTAGCCAGCGCCATTGTTCCGCACTCATTTGAAAAAGCGTGTCTCCAGGATGCGGCCAACGAAAGTGCCCTTTGTGCAGACGGCGGTGGCACAGCCAGACGCCCGTGCCATCCCAGATCAGTAATTTTAAGCGTGAATTATTGCGATTGGTAAAACCATAGGCCGTGCCGTCGCAGGGAGAGCGACCGTCAATCTGCTGAATCAGCAGCGACAGCCGGTCGATACTCCAGCGCATATCCACCGGTGCCGTGTGTAAAAACACCTGTTCCGGACGGATCATTCCAGCAAATCTTTTAGCAAATATCCGAATGCCTCGGCCTGACGACCAGGCCAACGGATGTTGATGCTGGCATTGCTCTTCTGAATAGTCATCTCGATGACTTCATCGGCAGGGTTCGCAGGCGGCAGCTCGACCTTAATGGGCACCAGCGGCGTCGAAATCGCAGGTAGTGAATGGGGTGTCGAAAATTGTTTGATCCAGCGGCGCAGCAGATTGGCATTCACACCGTGCGCGAGAGCCACCCCTGAAATAGAAACCCCCGGAAGACAAAGCGCGACCAGGCGCTGCTTGAATTCGAGAGTGTGTTGCCGCCGACGGCGACCAATAGATTGAAATGTATCCATGATAGTGTCCACTAAGAATTAGGTGGACACTATGCTCTTAGCTTTCGCCAACAACTTCAAGATGGGACGGACGGACGCTTACAAAAAAATGCAGCACAATCACTACTCGACTGCCTAGCGGATGATCAGAAGTACGGGGCGATCAAAGAATGTTCAAACAAGGTCGCGACGATGGATCGAGTGCTGGGGCTGGCCATTGATTTGGATCGGGCAGTGGTCGTTGTCTTTGGTTATAGGGAAATCAAAGACTTCTTCACATCGATAGACCTGTCGGATGACACTAGTTACGCAGAGGATGGTGCTCGAAACATGGGTTGAAAAGTGCCCGTTGGAACTGGGCCACAAATAAAAAAAACGGGGCATCCGGGGCATGTGCGCGAGGAAGCTTTCTGCGGGAAGCGCCCAGCGCGAATTTCAGTGAGATATTCATTTAACTTCCTCTCCCGCGTCTTTAGCTCATTTGGCTTGAGCGAAACGATACGTGTCTGCTGATCGGCCAAGCTTATTAGTTCGATCTTTGCCGCAGGGAACACCTCTGCGGCAGCAAGTAGAAACGCAGCTGCGCCGACCTCCTTTTCCTCGTCCTTTCGACCGTGTCCCGTCGTCACGCGTCGAAGGGTTCTTCCGCCGTCCGGACCGATCAGTACGTCATCTGGCATCACGATGATTTCCTCGGCGCCAAACGCCACCCGTAATACAGTGGGCTTCTCAGAAGTGTGTCTCTCACGGATTGATGCGAAATAGCGAATCATGGTGAGTGCAATGGTATGGTAGTGCTCGTAGTAACCGTGCTCCGCGAGACTTGCCGAGGCCAAAGCCTCGGAAACCTTCGCCTCCAGGTCACCGGATGCAGCGCCATTTTCTTCTGAGACAATTCCTTTTAGTACCGTCCGAACTGCTTCATGCATCTGCATGAAGGGGGTCATCTTGCGTCGTCCGCCAGTCTGAAGTACGTGTGTATAGAAGAACCGCCGTGGACACCTTTCGTACAGTTCAACATGGTGTGCATCGAAACGTAGTCCACCCGTCAGTGACATGTGAATATCTGCCGAGGCCAACGAAGGCGGCAGGCTCCTCGTAGTAGTAACTACCCGGCGCCTGAGGTTGGAGCCCATTCGATCAAGGAAATCCGACATTTTTCTGGTTTTGCCGGCGCTGTTCTTGTTTACGGCGTACAAAAAGAGACTGTTGCGTGACCTAGATTGCGCCACGTAGAACAGACAATCTCGCTCTTGGTCTTGAGCTGTCTGTAGCGCATTTGCCGTAGATTCCAAAGCTCCTTCAATCATTCCTTCGGGAGGAGGGCAGGCAGGCGTTGCACGCTTGTTGCCAGGTAGCGTATCTTGGTTTAGTCCCGGAATGTGCACTATATCGAACTCCAAACCCTTTGCGCCATGAATGGTCATAAGACGGACGGCATCAATACCTTGGGCTGCTGCAGGTAACTGCCGTAGATCCCTATCGTCACCTAAGCGAAACAGCTGTCGAATCCGATCCAACAAACGAGCAATTGGCTGGCCCGCACTAGGTGGTTGGCTGCGGATGAAGTTTATGAGCTGCCAGATGGCAACTCCTCGCGCGCGCCCACTAACTGTACTCGCGATGGAAATTTCAGCGGCCATTCGCGTACGGTCGAGAAGCACTCTGGCCAACACTTGCCACGGCTGAGATTCGGCATTGAAACCATCAAGCACATGCCCTAGCTGTCCCAGTGCTACTTTACCTTGCGAACTGAGGCTAGGAATAGAGTCTGGATCCGCCCAAAATTTTGTCGGTGGGGCTTCGTTGTCGCGCAGATGGGTGAGCACGGATGACACGTCCGCAAGCGACATTGCGAACTGCGGTAGGCATGCAACTCGAACCAAGCCCATTGCTCGGGCATCTGTAAGAATGGATAAAAGGGATAAGATATCCTTGACCTCAGGACGCTCGAAAAGGCTGCCCAGGAAAAGAACCGGGACCCCTAGTCGTTCCAAATCTTGTCCGATGTCAGACAGTTTGTCATTGCCTGTGCAGAGTACCGCTTGGTCACGATAACAGCATCCGCTTGCAACCATTGATTCAATATTGTCTACCAACGCTACCGTCTGCTGGTCAGCGCCATCAGAAATAAGAAGCTCCGGCGTTTCACCGGACTCCTTGCGCTCTGTCTCTAATGCATTTTCTGAACCTCCCACATGCATACTTTCAGCAAACTTCGAGTAAGCGTCCACGATTGGCTTTAGAGACCGGTAGTTCGTCTTTAGCCTTCCTTTCTCGCCGTTCGGGAAATCCTCCCCACCGAAACGAGTAACGTTGAATGAGGATGCTCCTCGAAAACGGTAAATAGATTGCTTGGCGTCTCCGACTACCCATAGGTTCTCGCCTGTACCCCTTAGGGCAGTGAGAAGGCGGATGCTGCTACGATTAACGTCTTGGTATTCATCTACCAGAATGTGGTCATAGAGGCTTGCCAAGTGTTCTCGGATGTTGACGTTCCCCTCTAGCAGCTTTACTGGTAACCACACCAAGTCTCCAAAGTCGACACCGTTCTTTCCAAGCTTAAGTGATTCGTAAGCTGCATATACACTGGCGACCTCCAATACCTTTTCTGCTTCCCCGCGCTCCTCGGGTGAGGCTGCATTGTTCAGCATCTTCTGGCCTAGCTGCGCGTACTCTTCGGGGCCGATAACTTCGTCTTTTGCCCGGGAAATCGCCGTGAGCAGGTCAAGGATGGACTGTGTAGGGTCGTACAGGTTCTGGTAGTGGATTAAGTCAAGCCGAGGAAACTCCTCCTCCAATAGTTCCACGGCTTCCGTACGGTCAATCATACGTGGATCTTGGGGTAACCCTAGTTCAGCGTAGAAGCGGCGAATTAGATCCAGTCCGAAAGCGTGGAAGGTTCCAACCCACAGAGCTGCTGCGGCCAATGGGCGCTTGCGCGCAATGCGCTCGGCCATTTCCCCTGCAGCTTTGTTCGAGAATGTCAGTAACAGAATACGGCGAGGGTCGACGCCTTCGTCCAACAGCCCCTCAACCCGAGCAACAAGGGTTTGTGTCTTACCCGTCCCGGGGCCCGCGCCGAGCAGATAGGCAACGCCTCTATGTTCCGCCGCCGTCCTTTGGCAAATATTAAGAGGTCGTTCTGGACTTTCTTTTATTGAAGCTGGCTCAATTGATGGAAGGAGCAGGGTATCAAAGAGTTGCTGTGCCACCACATCGAATGGAGCCTCTAAACGCTTGGCAATCTCATTGGCCGTAAGTCCTTCCTCAACGTGCAGACGGCGCACCACAAACCTAGGAAGCAAGAGCTCTCGGGCAAAAAGATCCATCTGAATTTCGCGCCGTTGCTTTCGCCCGTAATCCACTACGCGCTCCTCACCAACAGGAGCAGGCTCTGAGGCCCTAGCGAAATCGACATTTTTGGCAGGGGCCCCATCTTCGGCATCACCCAGCTTGGCGTGTCCAATTTCGTGGGCTACGAGGAGTGCTTGCTCGAACTGTGTTCCTACCATTTCATGAAGGATGAGTTCTTCGCTTGGGAGAAGTTTTGCTTTGCCACCATTTAGCATTGCAGCGCCAGGTAGTGTGGTTTCGACGTCATAACCATGGTGCGCTGCTTCGGAAACAGCAAATTCATAGGCATTCCAAAAATTCAACCCTCTGGCGATAGCCTCCGTATGAAGTTGCGCAGCAAGTTGTCGTGCTAGTTCAACGGCGTCCATATTAGTCGCCGTGCAACAATCGGCCTATTTCTTCTTCACTCATGTTAGCTTCTTTTAGAAGTTGCTCGAACGTTACGCGCATGGAAGTTGAATCGGGCTTTTCATCTGACTTGTAGCTCCCCATCAGAGCTGCTGGCGCAGGCCCAAGCAATGCTCGCACAAGTGCATCAGTAGTTTGCCCCAGCTCATTTGCGAGTCGCCGCAGAAACCCGTTCGATATGGATGAAACGTTCACCCGATGCTCACGGAATGCAGTAACTACCTGTCTACGAATTCCAAGATTTGTTGCTACCGCTTTCTGCTGGGCAACAGTCAGGTTGGCCAATGCCTCGGACGCTATATTTGTTTTTTGATGGTTCTTCCGCGCACCGTCGAATGCTAACATTGCCTTGCGATCCATCTGAGCAATGTCGGTGCCGGTTTCAGCTAGGTA
>Ga0214249_1000053_pt1 | contig 57661 bp, 60 predicted proteins | sample TroBogypolimnion_17_FD_153087 | JGI IMG/M metagenome (GOLD analysis project Ga0214249, IMG submission 153087) | Freshwater microbial communities from Trout Bog Lake, WI - 23JUN2009 hypolimnion | ecosystem: Environmental > Aquatic > Freshwater > Lake > Hypolimnion/Profundal zone | place: Trout... | reverse complement strand
CCGCCAACGCCCTGAACGTGGCCAGGCTTAAACTATTCGACTTGTTCAACCGACGATCCAAACCCGCAGCCTGATTCATCCCAACAAGTCACCTTCGCTCAGGCTCATACCTGATTTGGAAAATACTGCCGACCCGCCCGCCAACCGTTTGCTGGTGAAATATTCTCCGCCCATACAACAGAACCGATCCACCCACTACACTTTTCGCCATGACACAGCATGCTCCTTTCCCCTTGGGTCGGCCGCGCCGACTGCGGCGCGACACCTTTACACGCAATCTCGTGCGTGAGAACGCCCTGTCCCCGAACGATCTCATCTACCCGGTTTTTGTTGTCGACGGGAAACAACATCGCGAGGCTGTCCTGTCCATGCCTGGGGTGGAGCGGCTCAGCCTCGATCTGCTGCTGCCGGTGGCCGAAGACTGCGTGCGTCTGGGGATTCCCGTCATGGCCTTGTTCCCGGTCATCGATCCGGTGCTCAAGACACCCGACGGCCGCGAAGCTTTGAACCCCGAAGGGCTGATCCCGCGCGTTGTGCAGGCTCTAAAGAAAGAATTCCCCGACCTCGGTGTCATGACCGACGTAGCGCTGGACCCGTTCACAAGCCACGGGCAGGATGGCCTGCCCGATCCCGAAGGCTATATCCTGAACGACGAGACCGTTGCCGTGTTGGTCAAGCAGGCCCTGACGCAGGCCGGCGCCGGCGTCGACATCGTGGCCCCCAGCGACATGATGGACGGACGCATCGGCGCCATCCGCCAGGCACTGGAAGCGAATCACTTCGTCCACACCCGCATCATGGCCTACAGCGCCAAGTACGCCAGCGCCTTCTACGGCCCGTTTCGCGACGCCGTCGGCTCGGCCGCGAATCTTGGCAAAGGCACGAAGAAGGTCTATCAGATGGACCCAGGCAACTCGGACGAAGCCTTGCGCGAAGTGGCGATGGACATTGCCGAAGGCGCCGATATGGTGATGGTCAAACCCGGCATGCCTTATCTCGACATCGTGCGGCGCGTCAAGGACGAATTCAAGGTCCCGACCTTCGCCTACCAGGTCAGCGGCGAATACGCCATGCTCAAGGCCGCAGCCATCAACGGCTGGCTGGACCATGATGGCGTCATGATGGAAAGCCTGCTCGCGTTCAAGCGCGCCGGAGCCGATGGTGTCCTGACCTACTTTGCCCGCGATGCAGCCCGACTGCTGCAAAAGTAAGCCCTGCGCGACGGCACCAGCGCAGATGGCCCACCCACCTTCCAGGTGAAGCGGGATCCGCTCGATGCGCATCTTCACGATCAACACCGCCGACATCGTCGAGACCGATGACCTGGGTGCTCTGGTGGCGGCAGGCCTGCCCGACCACGGCTACCTGTGGCTCGCCTGCACCAGAACCGAACTGGAGCACACCCAGGCGCAAATCCAGGCCACGCTGCAGGCCCTGTGCGGCGTGCAACTGGTGGACTTACACATCTCCGATCTGCTGAACCAGCAGTTGCCATCCCATTACGACTACACCTCGCAATACGACGTGCTGGTCTTTCGCCGCCTCGCGGCCAGTGCCGCCGAGGGCGATGCGGCGCCGCCGGAACAAGGCGCGCCGCCAGCACTGCGACGCGGCGGCCCGCCGGTGCTGCGGCGCATCGACACCAGCGCGGTCGGCTTTGCCGTGTTTGACCAGATTCTGCTATCGGTCCACCCCACGGACTGCGCCGTGCGCGACGCCTACGCCGAAAAGCTGCTGCATTCGGCATCGGCGGAATCGCGCGCCACTGGCGTTCGCCCACCCGGCTCCCCCGCCGATCTGATGCTGCGCATCGTGAACCAGATGGTCGATGCCTACCTCGGCCTGCGGCGCCAGTTGACGCGCCAGCTCGACCACTGGCAGACCGAGCTGATCAATCCCAGAACGCGCTTCAACAACTGGGCTTCCCTGCTCGAAGCCCGTCTCTCGCTGCACCACCTCGACGAGATCTGCGAAGACCAGCGCAGCGCCCTGCAGGACTGGATCGAAGCGCTCAAGACCTGGCCCGATGCGCAGACGCCGGCGGCGCAGCGCGAGCGCGACCTGCTGCACGTGCGCAGCCGCGATGTGCTCGAACATATCGAACGCGTGGTCCACCATGTGCGCCGGCTCGAGCAAAGCGCCGAAACCGCGGTCCAGATGCACTTCAGCGCCCAGAGCCATCGCACCAACGAGATAATGCGCACGCTGACCGTGCTGACCGCAATCTTTCTGCCGCTCAACCTGATCGCCGGCATCTTCGGCATGAACTTCGAGTTCATTCCATTGCTGCACCAATCGAACGGGTTCTGGCTCGCAATGGTCCTGATGGCATCGACCGCGTCCGGGCTCGTCGTGTTCTTCTGGCGCAAGCGCTACCTCGAGCGCTCCACGCGCTGAAACGCTGCCGCGGCCGATCACGCGATAATCTGCCACCTTATTCGAGTCCTGCCCGCAGCGCGCTGGCGCGCTGCGGGCAGGACTCATTCATCAACTCCTTCGGAAACAGCAATGAACATCCTGACCAGAATCATGACGTCACTCGGCCTTTTCATCCTCGCCGCAGGGAGCCTGCACGCCCAGAACAGGGAACTGGTGGTCGGCTCGAGCGCCACATACCGCCCGTTTGCCTATGAAAGCCCGAGCAAGGAAATCGTCGGCTATGACGTCGACATCATCAAGGCCGTGGCGCAAAAGGCCGGTCTGCAGATCAAGGTAGTCAACACGCCGTGGACCGGCATCTTCGCTGCGCTCAACAACGGCGACGTCGACCTGGTGATCTCTGGCGTGACGATCAACGACAAGCGCAAGCAGTCATATGACTTCACCGCGCCCTACTTCGAGGCGCGCCAGTTGATCGCCGTGCAGAAGGACAGCCCGGTCAAGACCCTCAAGGACCTGGCCGGCAAGAAAGTTGGCGTGGTCACCGGCAGCACCGGCGACGACACCGCATCGCGCGAATTCGGCAAGACAAACCCCGACATCCGCCGCTTCGAAAGCACGCCGGTCGTGATCTCGGAACTGGTCAACAGCGGCGTCGATGCCGCCATCGGCGACAACGGCGTCATCGCCTTTCGCGCGCAGGAGCACAAGCAACTCAAGACCGTGAACGACCCGAGCTTCCCCAAGGAGTACTTCGGCATCGTCGTCAAGCAGGGCAACAAGGCGCTGCTCGACAAGCTTAATGCCGGCCTGGCCGCCGTCAAGGCCGATGGCAGCTACGCGCAGATCTACAAGAAGTGGTTCCAGGCCGAAGCGCCTGTGCTGCCGGCCCAATAAGCGACGCGGCGAGCTTGCAATTGATGGACCAGTTGCTCTGGTTCGGCTGGTTCCGCGCCGACATCATCGCCGAGTACGCCGCGCTGTTCTGGCGCGGCCTGCAGATGACAATCCTGGTCACGCTGATCTGCATCGTGCAGGGCACCCTGCTGGGGCTGGCGATCGGCATGGCGCGCCTGGCCGAGGCGCGTCACGCGCCGGCGCGGCAGCTATGCCAATACGCCCTGCGCTGGCCGGCTACCGTCTACGTCAGCTTCTTTCGCGGCACGCCGCTGTTCGTGCAGATCCTGCTGATCCACTTTGCCGTGCTGCCGCTGTTCATCAACCCGGCCGACGGCTTGCTGATTTCGGGCGAAGCGGCGCGCAACTTGAAACAGAACTACGGCGCCTTCATGTCGGGAGTGGCCGCGCTCACACTCAACGCCGGCGCCTACATATCGGAGATCTTCCGAGCCGGCATCCAGTCGATCGACCGCGGGCAGGCGGAAGCCTCGCGCTCACTCGGCCTGTCATTCCCGCGCACCATGTACCACATCGTGCTGCCGCAGGCGTTTCGCCGCATGCTGCCGCCGCTGGGCAACAACGCGATCTCGCTGCTCAAGGATTCATCCCTGATTTCAGCGATCGGCCTGACCGAACTGGCCTATGCCGCGCGCACCGTGGCCGGCGCCTATTCGCGCTACTGGGAACCCTATCTCACGATCTCGCTCATGTACTGGGCGCTGACCCTGGGCCTAGCTTATGCTGTCAAGAAGTTGGAGGCTCGCTATGGACGAGGTGATTCGCGTTGAGGGCCTGACTAAGCAGTTCGGGCCGCTGGCCGTGCTGCGCGGCATCGACTGCGTCGTGCGGGCCTCCGAAGTGCTCTGCGTCATCGGCCCCTCAGGCTCGGGCAAGAGCACGTTTCTGCGGTGCCTGAACGGGCTCGAAGACGCCTCCGGCGGGAGCGTGCGCGTGCGCGGCGTCTCGGTGCACGAACCGAGGACCGACGTCGATGCGCTGCGCGCCGAGATCGGCATGGTGTTCCAGCGCTTCAACCTGTTTCCGCACCGCACCGTGCTTGACAACATCACGCTGGCGCCGAGCAAGGTGCGCGGCCTGAGCAAGGCGCAGGCGCACAACCGCGCCCGCGAGTTGCTATCCAAGGTCGGCCTACTCGACAAGATCGACGCCTACCCGAACCAGCTTTCGGGCGGCCAGCAGCAGCGCGTGGCCATCGCTCGCGCACTGGCGATGCAGCCGCGCATCATGCTGTTCGACGAACCGACCTCGGCGCTGGACCCAGAACTCGTCGGTGAAGTGCTGGCCGTCATGCAGACCCTGGCCGAGGAAGGCATGACTATGGTGGTCGTCACGCACGAGATGGGGTTTGCGCGCCAGGTCGCGGACCGCGTCCTTTTCATGGATGAAGGCCTGATCGTCGAAGAAGGCAAGCCATCCGACATCTTCGACCGCCCGCAGCACGAACGCACCCGCCGGTTCCTCAGCAAGTTGTTGTAGCACGACCGTCCCCGCCGGCCCTCAGGTCAGATGCCGTGCAAAAAAGGCGAGCGTGCGTTCGCGCGCCAGGGCTGCGGACGCAGCGTCGTAGGCGCCGCGATGGTCGCAGTTGAAGCCGTGGGAGGCCGGGTACATCTGCACCTCCACATCGGGATGCGCCTGACGGAATTCCGCCACGCCTTCAAGCGGAATCGACTGGTCCGTCTGCGCAAAATGCGCGAGCACCGGGCAGCGCGGCTGGCGCGCAATCTCGGCTGGCAGCGTCATGCCGCCGCCGTAATACGGAACGGCCGCGTTGACCCCAGAGAGCAGGCAGGCGGCGCGCCAGGCCAGCAAGCCGCCCCAGCAGTAGCCAACCACGCCGACCTTGCCCGCGCTGGCCGCGTAGTCGACCGCGGCCTGGATATCCTGCTGCACACCGGGCGCCGGCAAGGCCTCGACCGCCGCCTTGAGCGCCACGCCGGCCGTGATGTCGGCTGGCGTGTAGCCAAGTTCAATGCCGGGCTGCAGCCGGTGAAAGGTGGCTGGCGCCACGGCCAGATAACCCATGGCGGCATAGCCTTCGACGACTGCGCGGATGTGCGCATTGACGCCGAAGATCTCCTGCAGCACCACGACCGCCGCCTTAGGTGTCCCCGCCGGGCGCGCCTCATAGACCGCAAATTTGAAACCGTCCGCCGCCGTCAATTCGATGAAATGTGCCATGTCCTGCCTCCAGAAAATAGTTCAGTCTGCACGCAGTTTGCGCTCGACAAAATCGAGCCGGTCCTGGCCCCAGAAGATTTCGCCGTCGATCACGTAGCTGGGCGCGCCAAAGACGCCGGCATCAATCGCCGCCTGGGCATTCGCGTCGTAACGCTGCTGCGCCGCCGGCTCGCGCGACTGCGCCAGCCGCTCGGGCGGCAGACCGCACTCAGAAAGCAGTTCAGCCAGGGTCTGCGCATCGGCGATGTCGCGCTGCTGCACCCAGACTGCCGTCAAGATGGCCCCGCTCAGGCGCATCGCGGCGGCAGCGCCGTCATTCAAATCGACGGCGACGATCAGGCGACCGGCATCATCGCCCGCCACCGGGAAGAAGCGCGGCTGCAGTTGCAGCGGCATCTGCAGCGCATCCCGAAAGCGCGCGAGTTCCTGCAGCCGGTAGGCCTGGCGCTGCGGTGCGCGCTTGCCCAAGGGCAATCCGCCAGACACGGCAAACACCTTGCCGAAATCGGCCGGCAGCACGCGCACCGTGGCATCGGCCGCAGCGGCAATGGCGGCGAAGCGCGCATGCCCGAGGTAGGTCCAGGGGCTTTGCGGCGCGAAGTAGTAATCAATGGTCTTGTTCAATGGGTCTCCTTGCCGGAAATCAGGTCCGGCTCCGATGACCGGCTTTGCGGCTAACATGGCCGCGTCCGGGGCCCTGTTTTTACCCCATATTTACACAAGCTGCAGACCCATGACCAAACCCGTTCTCCTGATCACCGGCGGTTCGCGCGGCATCGGCGCGGCTAGCGCGCTGCTGGCCGCGCAAAACGGCTATGCCGTGGCCGTCAATTACCACGCCAACCCATTGGCGGCGGACGCGGTGGTGCAGCAGATTCGGGCCAGCGGCGGCAAGGCAATCGCGCTGCAGGCCGACGTCGCCATCGAGGCTGATGTCATGGCGATGTTCGATCGGGTCGACGCCGAACTCGGAAGCCTGACGGCACTGGTCAACAACGCCGGCGTCGTCGACGTCGCATCACGCGTCGACGAAATGAGCGTGGCACGGCTACGGCGTATGTTCGAGATCAACGTTCTAGGCAGCTTCCTTTGCGCACGCCAAGCGATTCGGCGCATGAGCACACACCATGGCGGCAGCGGCGGCGCCATCGTCAACGTGTCCAGTGCCGCAGCACGCCTGGGCGGTGCCGGCCAGTACGTCGACTACGCGGCCAGCAAGGGCGCGATCGACACCTTCACCATCGGTCTGGCGCGCGAGGTCGCCGCCGAAGGCATCCGCGTCAATGCCGTGCGCCCCGGCATTATCGACACCGAGATCCATGCCTCGGGCGGACAACCGGATCGTGCCCGCTTGCTGGCGCCGCAGGTGCCGCTTGCGCGCGCCGGCACGGCGCTCGAAGTGGCGCAGGCCATTGTCTGGCTGCTGTCAGGTGAGTCGAGCTACAGCACCGGCGCCTTGCTCGACGTCTCCGGCGGACGCTGACCCATCAGGAAATAGACCCATGGATTTCAAACCGCTCGTGACGCTGATGGCCATCGTCAATCCGCTCGCCATCGTGCCCTTCTTCATCCACTACACGCAGGACTTCACGCGCGAACAGCGCCGGCGCACGATCTGGATCTCGTCTTTCAGCACCTTTGTCGTGATCGCCGTCAGCGCCCTTATGGGGCTGCACATCCTGGACTTCTTCGGCATCTCGCTGGCGAGTTTTCAGGTCGGCGGCGGCATGCTACTGCTGACCTCGGCACTGGCCATGCTCAACGCGCAACCGGCGGAAGCCAAGTCGAACGAAGAGGAAATGCACGACGCCGCTGCGCGCGCCAGCATCGCTGTGGTGCCGCTGACGATCCCGCTGCTGACCGGCCCGGCCACCATGTCCACGGTCGTGATCTACGCTGAGAAAGCCAAGACCTTTCTCCAATTGAGCACCCTCGTCGGCTATGGCCTGGTGATCGCGGTGGCCACGGCCCTGTGCTTCGCATTGGCGCATCCTATCGCGCGGGTACTGGGCAAGACCGGCATCAACGTCATGACGCGCCTAATGGGCCTTATTCTGGCTGCGCTGGCGGTCGAGGTGATGTCGGACGGCCTGGTAAAGCTCTTCCCGGCGCTCGCAAGATAGCCTGCCGCAACAAACGCAAACAAACGACCCACGCAATGGCCCTGCATACCTGGCTGCTCTATCTGGTCGCCGCCTTGGGCCTGTCGCTCACTCCCGGACCGAACAGCCTGCTTGTGCTGACTCACGGCGCGCTGCACGGCCAACGCAAGACATTGTTCACAGTGGCAGGCGGCGCGCTCGGATTCCTGCTACTGATTGCGCTGTCCATGCTCGGCATCGGCGCCTTGCTGCAGGCCTCGGCCCATGCGCTGACGATTCTCAAGTTCGCCGGCGGCGCTTATCTGGTCTGGCTCGGCATCGGGCTCTGGCGCGCGCCGCCGGTGCACTTGCAAACCGATGCGGCGTCGGCTGATCGGCGCGGCGCAGCCCTGTTCCGCCAGGGTCTGCTGACTGCCATTTCCAATCCGAAAGCGTTGTTGTTCTACGGCGCCTTTCTGCCCCAGTTCATCGACCCGGCGCGCGAGTTGCTGGCGCAGTTCGTCGTGATGGCCACCATCTTCGTGGCAGTGGAGATCGGCGTCGAATACCTTCTGGCGCTGCTCGCGCATCGCATCCGTCCCTGGCTGGAGCGCGCCGGCAAGCGCTTCAACCGCGTCTGCGGCGGCCTGTTCGTAGCCATGGGCCTAGCCCTGCCGATGACGCGCTAACTGGCTTCAACGCCTGGCCGACTTTGCTTTTCGCGGCGCCCTTGACACGTTCACAACAGGGCCGGACGCTTCGGCGCGAGCTTGCCGGGCCGGACTGCTTTCGCTGGTGCAGGCGCCAATGATTCTGGCCATCTGCCGGCCGACGCTGACATAGGCGTGGCCGATGCGGCTGTCGAAATACAGCGAATCGCCGCGCGCCAAGCGCAGCACCTCGCCGCTCTCGAAATAGACCTCGATGGTGCCGGCCATGACATGGGCGAACTCCTCACCTTCATGGCGCACGTAATCCTCGGGGCCGTTGAAGCGACGGGCATGGACCGTTCCCAGGATCGGACTCATCTGCTTGCCCGCGACGTCGGTGCCGAGGAATTCGTAGGAAAACGCCGGGCCCTGGTAAAGGACGCCTTCACCGGCGCGCGTGAGAACGGGACGATCGAGCCCGCTAGTCTTGGCGTCGGCCGGCGAAAACATGGCTGCCATGTCCATCGCCAGCGCGCGACCGAGCGCCGAGAACTTCTCGTAGCTCAGCGTGAGCTGGCCGCGCTCCGCCCTTGAAATCGTGGTGATGGAAACGCCCGAGCGCGCCGCCACTCCGGCGAGCGTCAGGCCCTGAGCCAGGCGCGTCGTGCGCAGGCGCTTGCCGAAGGTCACGCGGTCGAGGGTGCGCGAAGTCTTGCCGCGCTGTGCGCTCGCTGTTGTTCCTGGTTTCGACATAAGTGGTCTGACAAGTGAATGCGTCTGGTTTGAACAAGCGAACTTTAGCGACAATTGTGATTTGCGTATACGCAAATTTCAGATTAGACTGGCCTGCGCACCAACCCTTTCTGACAAACGCCGGCCCATGCCTGGGCCGGCGCCTGGACCCTTCACCGAGAGCAAACCACATGCCGCAACAGGCTGACTTTCTCATCATCGGCGGCGGCATCGCTGGTGCTTCCGTAGCCTACTGGCTGGCTCCGCATGGCCGCGTCATCCTGCTGGAACGCGAATCGCAACCGGGCTACCACTCAACCGGACGCTCGGCCGCGATGTTCATGGAGAGCTACGGCACGCCGCAGGTCTGCGCGCTGACCCGGGCAAGCCGATCCTTCTTTGAAGCACCGCCGGCCGGCTTTGCCGACAGTCCTGTACTGTCGGCACGCGGCGCCATGATGGTCGCCACGCAAGGGCAGGATGCGCTGCTGGCCGACTACTGGAAGGCCGCGCGCGCTCTCTCACCCAACTCACGCCTGCTCGACGCCCAGGGGGCTTGCGCGCTGGTGCCGGTGCTGCAGGCGGGCCAGGTACTGGGCGCGGTGCATGAACCCGATGCGCTGGCCATGGACGTTGACACCCTGCACCAGGGCTATTTGCGCGGCCTGCGCCGCGCCGGCGGCACGCTGGTGTGCGACGCCGAGGTCACGACGCTGCGGCGCTCCGGCTCGATCTGGCAGGCGCGAGCCGGCGGACTAGACTATGCGGCGCCGGTGCTCATCAACGCGGCCGGCGCCTGGGCCGATGTGGTGGCAGGCCTGGCCGGTGTGCGGTCCATCGGGCTGCAGCCAAAGCGGCGCTCCGCCTTCATCTTCGCGCCGCCCGAAGGCGTGGTCAGCAGCGACTGGCCATTGACCATCGGCATTGCCGAAGACTGGTACTTCAAGCCCGACGCCGGCATGCTGCTGGGTTCACCCGCCAACGCCGACCCAGTGGCGCCGCAGGATGTGCAGCCCGAAGAGCTCGACATCGCGCTGGCGATCGACCGCATCGAATCCATGACCAGCCTGTCCATCCGTCGCCCCACGCGCACCTGGGCCGGGCTGCGCTCCTTTGTCGCCGATGGCGATCTGGTCGGCGGCTTCGACCCCGACGCCAGCGGCTTCTTCTGGGTTGCGGCGCAGGGCGGCTACGGCATCCAGACCTCGGCCGCCATGGGCGAAGCGTGCGCCGCGCTGGCGCGCGGCCTGCCAATACCAATGCACATCGCCGAGCATGGTCTTAGCGCTGCGATGCTCGGACCGCAACGACTGGCAACCCGCGCCGCCGCGGATGTGGCCTGAACCTTCACCTCAAACGAAACCAACACCAGGCCCACCATGCGCGTATTCAGCGGAGCCCTCGCCACCGAAACCAACACCTTCGGCCCGATGCCGACCGGCCTGGCCTCGTTCAACGACCGCGGCTACTTTCCCGCCGGCCAGCATCCCGATCACATGCTTTACTTCAGCGGCCCGCTGTGGGCGGCGCGCCTGCGCGGCGCCGAGCGCGGTTGGGACCTGGTCGAAGGCATGGTGGCGGGCGCGCAACCCAGCGGTATCACGACGCGCCACGCATATGAGACCCTGCGCGACGAACTGCTGCGCGATCTGCGCGCCGCGCTGCCGGTGGACATGGTGCTGCTCGGCCTGCACGGCGCCATGGTGGCCGACGGCTACGACGACTGCGAAGGCGACCTGCTCACGCGCGTACGTGCCATCGTCGGATCCGGCGTGGTCGTCGGCGCCGAGCTCGACCCGCACAACCACCTGAGCGCGGCCATGCTGACGCAGGCCGACCTACTGGTCTGCTACAAGGAGTACCCGCACACTGACGTCAAGGAGCGCGCACTCGAACTGGTCGACCTGTGCGCCGCCACGGTTGAAAAACGCATCCGCCCGACGCTCGCCGTGGTGGACTGCGAAATGGTCACCCTGGTGCACACCTCGCGCAACCCGGCACGCGCCTTTGTCGACCGCATCCAGTCGCTCGAAGGCCACGACGGCGTGCTGTCGATCTCGATCACGCACGGTTTTCCCTGGGGCGATGTAGCCGACATGGGCACCAAGGTCTTTGTCTACACCGACAACGATCCGGCCCAGGCCGCGGCCTTGGCACGCCAACTGGCCGACGAGCTCATCGCCATGCGCGATCAGCTTTCACCCGCCTATCCCGGTGTCGACGAGGCGCTCTACCAGGCCATGGCGTTCGACGGCGCTCCAGTCGTCATCGCCGACAGCGCCGACAACCCCGGCGGCGGCGCGGCCAGTGACTCGACCTTCATGCTGCGCCGGATGGTGGAGCGCGGCATCGGCAACGCGGCGCTGGGACCGCTGTGGGACCCGATCGCTGTGCGCATCGCCTTCGATGCCGGCGTCGGCGCTCAGCTGCCGCTGCGTATCGGCGGCAAGATCAGCGCGCTCTCGGGCGACCCGATCGACTTGCACTGCACCGTCAAGGCGCTCACACCGTCGCTGGTGCAGACCGGCCTGTCGAACACACCGACGCCGATGGGTGATTGCGCGCTGGTCGAGGCCAATGGCATCGAGATCCTGCTGGTGACGCTGCGCAACCAGGCGATGGGCACCGATCTGTTTACGGGCGCCGGCTGCGAACTCGCCGGTCGCAAGCTCATCGTGATCAAGTCCTCGCAGCACTTCTACGCCTCGTTCTCAAAAATCGCGGCCAAGGTGATCTATGCCGACGCGCCGGGCTCAGTGGCGCGCGACCTCAACACCCTGCCCTACCTTAAGGTACGCCGGCCAAAATGGCCGCTCAATCCTTGAAACCCGAACCTGCCATTTCCATCCGACCAAAGGAGCATTCGCCATGAAACGCCACACACTTGCCACCCTGGGCTGCCTGGGCGCCTTGCTGCTGGGCCTGAGCGCCACGCCCAGCCTGGCCCAGACCAAGACCCTGCGCGTGGTCGCGCACGCCGACGTCAAGATCCTGGACCCGACCTTCACCACAGCCTACATCACGCGCAATTTCGGCTACATGGTCTACGACATGCTGTTCGGCCGCGACGACAAGGGCGTGCCGCACCCTCAGATGGTCGAGAAATACACGACGTCGAAGGACGGCAAGCAGTGGTCGTTCACGCTGCGCCCGGGTCTGAAATTCTCTGACGGCAGCCCGGTCACCGCCGCCGACGCCGTGGCCTCGATCGAACGCTGGGCCAGCAAGGACAGTATCGGGCGCGCCATGGCGGCCTCGGGCCCGCAGTGGCAGGTGGTCAACGCCAGCACCTTTACGCTCACGCTGAAAGAACCGTTCGGCCTGGTGCTCGACGGCCTGTCCAAGCCCTCGGGCTTTCCGCCGGTCATCATGCCCGAGCGCATTGCCAAGCTGCCGACCACGACGCCCCTGACCGAAGTGCTGGGCTCGGGCCCCTTCGTCTTCAAGCGCGATGAATGGGTGCCCGGCAACAAACTGGTGTTCCTGCGCAACCCGCACTACGTGGCGCGCAGCGAGCCGGCGAACTACCTGTCGGGCAGCAAGAAGAGCGCCTTCGACCGCGTCGAATGGCTCTACCTGCCCGACTCCAACAGCGCCATTGCCGCGCTTCAAAAAGGCGAGGTCGATTACGTGGAACAGGTGCCGCCCGACTACATCACGCCGCTGCGCGCCGACCCCAATGTCAAGGTTGCACCCTCCGGCGCCTGGCAGGGCTGGATGATCATGAACCAGTTGCACGCCCCGTTCAACAATCCGAAGGTGCGTCAGGCGCTGCTCAAGGCCGTGAGCCAGGAGCGCTTCACTTCCGCCATGGGTTACCCGCTCGACATGCGCGTCACGTACTGCCCAGCACTGTTCTTGTGTGGCGGACCGAACCAGACCGACGCCGGGGCCGACCCCTATCGCACGGCTGACGTCGCCAAGGCCAAGCAGTTGCTGGCCGAGTCCGGCTACAAGGGCGAGAAGGTCGTGTTACTGGTGCCAACCGACGTGCCCTACCTCAACGCCATCGGCCTGATGGCCGCGCAGACCATGCGCAGCATCGGCATCAACGTTGACGCGCAAACCATGGACTGGGCCTCGATTGGCGCGCGCCGTGCCAAGCGCGATGCGCCGGAGGCCGGCGGCTGGAACATGTACGTGACGGTGGCCGGCGGTTTCGATGCCGATTCACCCGTGACCAACGCCTACCTCAGCGCCGCCTGCGGCAACAGCCTGCCGGGCTGGCCGTGCGACAAGACACTGGACGAACTGCGCGTGGCCTGGATCAAGGAAACCGTGCCGGCCAAGCGCCGCCTGGCGCTCGACAACTTCCAGAAGCGCGCCTATGAAACCCTGCCCTACATCAACGTCGGCCAGTACACGCCTGCAATTGCCACGCGCAAGGCGATCAAGGGCAGCGAAAAGCTCACCAGTGGGTTGCCCACTGTGTGGATGCTCGACAAGTAACCAGAGGCAATAGACCAACATGCGCGTATTCACTGCCTCGCTGGCAACCGAGACCAATACCTTCGGTCCGATGCCAACCGGCCTGGCCTCGTTTAAGGACCGGGGCTACTTTCCGGCTGGCAGCCACCCGCCCGAGTTGAGCCTGTTCGCGGCGCCGCTGTGGGTGGCGCGCAAAGTTGCTGCGCAACGGGGTTGGACTCTGATCGAGGGCATGGTGGCAGCCGCGCAGCCGAGCGGCACTACGACGCGCGCAGCCTATGAAACGCTGCGCGACGAACTGCTGAGCGACCTGCGTGCCGCGCTGCCGCTGGACCTGGTGCTGCTGGGCCTGCACGGCGCCATGGTGGCCGAGGGTTACGACGATTGCGAGGGCGACCTGCTGACGCGCGTGCGCGACATTGTCGGACCGGCCGTGGTGGTCGGCGCCGAGCTCGATCCGCACGTAAACCTAAGCCGCGCCATGGTGGCGCAGGCCGACATCCTGGTGGCATTCAAGGAGTATCCGCACACCGACATCGTCGAGCGTGCACACGAACTGATCGCGCTGTGCGAAGCCAGGGTCAAGGGCGGCATCCGGCCTGCGCACGCGGTGGCAGACTGTCATATGGTGGTGCCGTTTCACACCACCCGCGACCCGGCCAAAGCGCTGGTGCGCCGAATCCAGGCACTCGAAGGCCAGAACGGCGTGCTCTCGATTTCGATAGCGCACGGCTTTGCGCTCGGTGACGTGCCCGACATGGGTTCGAAGGTGCTGGTCTATACCGACGGCGACCAGGCCCGGGCCGACGCCCTGGCGCTGCAACTGGCGCGCGAGGTGATTGCCATGCGCGAGCAACTCGCCGTGAGCTACCCGGCCATCGACGATGCGCTCGACCAGGCGCTGGCCTTTGACGCCGGCCCGGTGGTGCTGGCCGACCGTGCCGACAACCCGGGCAGCGGCGCCAGCGGCGACTCGACCTTCATCCTGCGCCGCCTGATCGAGCGCGGCATCGGCCATGCGGCGCTGGGGCCGCTTTGGGATCCGGGCGCCGTGCGCATCGCCTTCGATGCCGGCGTCGGCGCGCGCCTGGATCTGCGCATCGGCGGCAAGGTCGGTCCGATGTCGGGTGACCCGCTGGACCTGGAGTGCCAGGTCAAGGCGCTGCGGCATGACCTCGTCATGACCGGCCTGGCCGGCGCACCGACGCCGATGGGTGACTGCGTGCTGGTCACGACCCATGGCATCGACATTGTGCTGATCACACTGCGCAACCAGGCCATGGACACCGATATCTTTACCCAACTCGGCTGCAACCTGGCAGCGTGCAAGCTCATCGTCGTCAAGTCAGCGCAGCATTTCCACGCTTCCTTTTCGAAGGTGGCGAAGAAGGTCATCTACGTTGGCGCGCCGGGTGCGGCGACACCGCACGTCGCCAGCCTGCCCTACACCAAGATTCATCGACCGCTCTGGCCGCTCGACAATATTGCCACGCCCAGCCTGCTATGAAGCTTCTCACATCCCTGCCGATCCGCCGCAGCCTCGTGCTGCTGGGCAGTCTGCTGGTCGGCGTCATGGCAATGTCTGCCGCGGCGCAGACCAAGACGCTGCGCTTTGTCGCCCACGCGGACGTCAAGATTCTGGACCCCAGCTTCACCACCGCCTACATCACGCGCAATTTCGGCTACATGGTGTACGACACGCTGTTCGGCCAAGATGCCCAAGGCGTGCCGCGACCGCAGATGGTCGACAAATACACGACCTCCAAGGATGGCAAGCTGTGGACCTTCACATTGCGCGCCGGACTCAAGTTCTCCGACGGCAGCCCGGTCACCGCGGCCGATGCCGTGGCCTCGATCCAGCGCTGGAGCACACGCGACTCCTTCGGACCGCCACTGCGCGCCGCCGGCGCCGAATGGTCGGTGCTGGACGCGCGCACGTTCCGACTGCAACTCAAGGAGCCGTTTGGCATGGTACTGGACGCACTGGCCAAGCCGTCCGGCTTTCCAGTAATGGTGATGCCCGAGCGGCTCGCCAAATTACCGACGACCGCGCCGATCAACGAAGTCATCGGCTCCGGCCCCTTCCTGTTCAAGCGCGACGAGTGGGTGCCCGGCAACAAGGTCGTATTCATCCGCAATCCGGCCTACGTGCCACGCTCAGAGCCCACCAGCGGACTGGCCGGGAGCAAAAAGCCGGCCTTTGACCGGGTCGAGTGGCTGTACCTGCCTGACGCCAACAGCAGCGTCGCGGCGCTGCAAAAGGGCGAGGTCGATGTTGTCGAGATGGTGCCGCCGGACTACGTCACACCGCTGCGCACCGACCGCCAGGTCAAGCTGCTGGCCTCCAGCGCGCAGCAGGGCCAGCTGATCATGAATCATCTGTACCCGCCATTCAACAACCCAAAGGTGCGACAGGCGGTTCTGAAAGCCGTCAGCCAGGAACGTTTCAACGCCGCCATGGGCTATCCGCTGGACATGCGCATGACCTACTGCGCGACCTACTTCATCTGCGGCAGCGCCAATGAGACCGCCGCCGGGGCCGAGCCGTACCGCACGGCCGACCCGGCCCGCGCAAAACAGATGCTGCTCGACGCCGGCTACAAGGGCGAGAAGGTGATCCTGCTGGTCGCCAGCGATGTGCCCTATCTGAACGCGCTGGGCATGATGGCGCTGCAGACCCTGCGCAGCATCGGCCTGAATGTGGACGCCGTGACAATGGACTGGTCCTCAATAGGCGCGCGCCGCGCCAGACGCGACGCTCCGGAATCGGGTGGCTGGAGTGCCTACACGACCGTGGCCAACGAGTTCTCGATCAACAGCCCCATCGTCAGCACTTACCTGGGCGCGGCCTGTGGCAACTCGCTGCCAGGTTGGCCCTGCGACAAACAGTTGGACGAGTTGCGCGCGGCGTGGATCCGCGAAACGGTGCCGACGAAACGGCGCGAAGTGCTCGACGCGTTCCAGCGCCGCGCCTATGAAGTCGTTCCCTATATCAACCTGGGCCAGTATTTCCCGGCCTCGGGGTATCGCAAGGAACTCAAGGGCGCCGAGCGCATCTGGGGCGGCATTCCCAACCTCTGGGTGCTCGACAGATGAACTACCTGCTGCGCCGCCTGCTGGCGACCCTGCCCGTGATGGGCGTGGTGGCGGTCGTGGTGTTCCTGCTCATCCACCTTTCGCCCGGCGACCCGGCGGCGCTGATCGCCGGCGACCTGGCCAGCACCGAGGACATCGAGAAGCTGCGCAGCGCGCTCGGGCTGGACCAGCCGCTGTGGCGCCAGTTCGCGCTCTGGCTCGGCCGCGTGCTGTCGGGCGACCTTGGCGTCTCCATATTCACGCAGGTGCCGGTCACCGAACTGCTGGCGCAGCGCCTGGAGCCGACCCTGTCGATCGCCGCGCTGACGATGGCCTTGACGGTTTGTGTCGCCGTGCCGCTGGGCACGCTGGCCGCGCACCGCGCCGGCAGCTGGATCGACCGGCTCGTGATGCTGTTCGCGGTGCTCGCCTTCTCGGTGCCGGTGTTCCTGATCGGCTACCTGCTGATCTACAGCTTTGCCATCCGCATCCCGCTGTTTCCGGTGCAGGGTTACGTGCATCTGGCGCAGGGCGTTGGCGGCTGGCTCAACAGCCTAGCCTTGCCCTGTCTCAACCTGGCCCTGGTCTACATTGCTCTGATCACGCGCATGACACGCGCCACCGTGATGGAGGTGCTGCAGGAAGACTACATCCGCACCGCGCGCGCCAAGGGCCTGGGCGTGCTGGCGGTGCTGGGCCACGCGCTGCGCAACGCCGCAATCCCCATCGCGACCACCGTGGGCGTGGGCATCGCACTGCTGATCGGCGGTGTCGTCGTCACGGAAACCGTGTTTGCCATTCCGGGCATCGGGCGCCTCGTGATCGACTCGGTGCAGCACCATGACTATCCCGTGATCCAGAGTGTGCTGCTGCTCTCAGCCGGCGTCTATGTGCTGATCAACCTGCTGATCGACCTGAGCTACCGCCTGTTCGACCCGCGCATCCAGTACTAACCATGTTCAGCACGCTCGCCAACTCGACCGCTGCGGACGACCTGCCGTTCGTGCCGCCGCGCTGGCGCTGGCTGCGCAAGAACCCGACGCTGATCATCGGCGCGCTGCTGCTGCTCATCGTCACCGCCATCACGCTGGGTGCGCCCTGGATCGCCACGCACGACCCGCAGGATATCGATCCACTGACGCGCCTGCAGCCGCCATCCGTCGCGCATTACTTCGGCACCGACGCCCTCGGGCGCGACGTCTTCAGCCGCGCCGTCTGGGGCGGACGCGTCTCGATGATCGTCGGCGTCTCGGTGGCCGTGCTCGCGACGTTGACCGGCGTGCTTCTGGGACTGGTGGCCGGCTTCGTGCGCTGGGCCGACGGACCGGTGATGCGCGTGATGGACGGCCTTATGGCCATCCCCGGCATCCTCCTCGCCATCGCGCTGATGGCCGTCACGCGCGCCAGCCTCACCACCGTCATCGTCGCCATCACGGTGCCCGAGATTCCGCGCATGGTGCGGCTGGTGCGCTCGCTCTCGCTGACGCTGCGCGAGCAGCTCTACGTCGAAGCGGCGCACGCCGTCGGCACGCGCCTGCCGGTGATCCTGTGGCGCCACGTGCTGCCCAACATGGTCGCGCCGCTGATCGTGCAGGCCACCTTCGTCGCCGCCGCCGCCGTGCTGATCGAGGCCTCGCTCTCGTTCCTCGGTGTCGGCGTGCCGGCGCAGACGCCCAGCTGGGGCAACATGATGGCCGAGGGCCGCAACTTTGTCGCCGTCGCCTTTCACATCATCCTGTACCCGGGCCTGCTGTTGGCGGCCACGGTGCTGGCCATCAACATGCTGGGCGACGGTCTGCGCGATGTGCTCGACCCGCGCCTGGCGCGCCAAATGTGATGCCAACATGACAAGCACCGCATCCACCGCGCCCCAGGCCAGCAGCGCGCCGCTACTCGAGGTGCAGGACCTGCGCACCTGGTTCGACACGCTGGGGGGCACGGTGCGCGCCGTCGACGGCGTCTCGTTCACCGTGCATGCGGGACAGACGCTCGGCGTCGTCGGCGAATCGGGCTGCGGCAAGAGCGTCACCGCGCTGTCGGTGCTGCGCCTGCTGCCGAGCCCGCCGACCCGCCACATGGGCGCGGTGCGCTACCGCGGCACCAATCTTCTCGATCTGAGCGAGCGAGAAATGCGCGCGGTGCGCGGCGACCGCATTTCGATGATCTTCCAGGAGCCGATGACCTCGCTCAACCCGGTGCTCACCATCGGGCGCCAGATCGCCGAGACCGTGATCGTGCACCAGCACGCGAGCCGCGGCGAGGCCCTGCAGCGCGCCGTCGAGATGCTGCGCCTGGTGCAGATCCCGGAGCCCGAACGCCGCGCCCACGAGTACCCGCACCAGCTCTCCGGCGGCATGCGCCAGCGCGTCATGATCGCACTAGCCCTGGCCTGCAAGCCCGAGCTGCTGATCGCCGACGAACCGACAACGGCCCTGGATGTCACGATTCAGGCGCAGATCCTGGACCTGATCAAGCGCCTGCAGGCCGAGCTCGGCATGGGTGTCGTGCTGATCACGCACGATCTCGGCGTGGTGGCCGAGAACTGCGACCGCGTGGTGGTGATGTACGCCGGACGCAAGGTCGAGGAGACCAGCGTGCTGACGCTGTTCACGCAGCCGCTGCATCCGTACACGCGCGCTCTGATGGCATCGATGCCGGCCATGAACAGCAAGCTGACGCGGCTCACCGAGATACCCGGCATGGTGCCCTCGCCGCATGAACTCGGCCCCGGCTGCGCCTTTGCCGCGCGTTGCCAGCATGCCCGGCAGCGTTGCCATGATCGCAGCCCGACCCTGACCGACCAGGGCCAGGATCACGTCGTGGCCTGCTTCGCCGTTGAAGAAGGCCGCCTGGCCGTTGCCGAGATGCTGCCATGAGCGCCGCGCCGGTCGTGGAGACAATACCTTTGCTGGAGGTCACGGATCTGCGCAAGCACTTCTTCGCGCCGCGGCGCTGGCTCGGCGCGGCCAAAGCGCCGATCCAGGCGGTCGATGGTGTGTCGTTCAGCGTGGCGCGCGGCGAGACGCTCTCCCTGGTCGGCGAGTCGGGCTGCGGCAAGACCACCACCGCCAAGTCGGTGCTGCGCCTGATCGAGCCGACCTCGGGCTCGGTCAAGCTCGACGGCAAGGAACTGCTCGGCCTAAATGCGGCGCAGATGCGCGCGCACCGGCGCCATCTGCAGATCATCTTCCAGGACCCTTATGCCTCGTTGAGCCCGCGCCTGAACGCCGGCGAGATCGTGGCCGAGCCGCTGCGCAACTTCGGCGACTGGAGCGCGGCGCAGCGCCACGAGCGCGTGGAATGGCTGTTCTCAAAAGTGGGCCTGCGCCCGGATGCGGCCAGGAAGTTTCCGCACGAATTTTCCGGCGGACAGCGCCAGCGCCTGGGCATTGCGCGCGCGCTCGCGCTCGGGCCCAAGATGATTGTCTGCGACGAGCCGGTGTCGGCGCTCGACGTCTCGGTGCAGGCGCAGGTCGTCAACCTTCTTCAGGACCTGCAGAAGGAGTTCGGCCTGGCCTATCTTTTCGTCGCGCACGACCTCGCCGTGGTGCGCCACATCAGCCACCGCGTGGCCGTGATGTACTTGGGCCACATCGTCGAGGTCGCCGACCGCGACACCCTGTTCCGCGCGCCGCAGCACCCCTATACCGAAAGCCTGCTGGCGGCCGTGCCGCTGCCCGATCCACGCCTGCGGCGCCAGCGCATCCTGCTGCAGGGCGATCTGCCAAGCCCGGCCAATCCACCGCCGGGCTGCCGTTTCCACACCCGCTGTCCGCTGGCGCAGGCGATCTGCAAGGAACAGCGCCCGGCGCTCACGCAGCGCAGCGTGAACGATCAGGGCGGTCAGTGGGTTGCCTGCCACTTGCGTTAAACCCAGATTGAAAGGACTGCGCATGAACACACTCCAGCACTACGACCTGCTGATCCACGGCGGCACAGTGATCGACGGCACGCGCGCACCGCGTTTTGCAGCCGATGTAGGCATCCGAGACGGGCGCATCGCGGCCATCGGCAACCTGCGCGGGCACGGCGCGACCGAGAGCATCGACGCCAGCGGCCGCATCGTGGCGCCGGGCTTCATCGACTCGCACACGCACGACGACCAGGCCGTGCTGTCGCAATCCGACATGCGCTTCAAGATCTCGCAGGGCGTCACCACGGTGATCGCCGGCAACTGCGGCATAAGCGTCGCGCCGCTTCGGCCGGACACACCGCTGCCGATGCCGCTGGGTCTGCTCGTGAGCGCGACCGACCCGCGCTTCGGCACGTTTGCCGATTACCTGTCGGCGCTGCGCCAGAGCCCGTCGAGCGTCAACGTCGCGGCCATGGTCGGCCACTCGACGCTGCGCGCGGTGACCATGAAGGAACTCGACCGTGCGGCCACGCCCGATGAGATTGCAGCGATGCAGGAACTGGTGGAAGAAGCGATGCAGGCCGGCGCCATCGGGCTGTCGACCGGCACCTTCTACCCGCCAGCCGTGAAAGCCAGCACCGAGGAGATCATCGCCGTCGGGCGCCCGCTGGCGGCGCACCAGGGACTGTATGCAACCCACATGCGCGACGAGGCCGCGCACGTCATGGAATCGCTGGAAGAAACGTTCCAGATCGGCCGCGAGATCGGCGTTGCAGTCGTGGTCTCGCACCACAAGGTGCAGAACCGGGCCAACTTCGGCCGCAGCAGCGAGACGCTGCCCTTCATCGGCGAGGCGATGCAGCACCAGCGCGTGGCGCTCGACTGCTACCCTTACGCCGCCGGCTCGACCATGATCCGCACCGACCGCGGCATGCTCGACGGCCGTGTGCGCATCACATTCAGCACGCCGCACCCCGAGTGCGCCGGGCGCGACCTCGACGACATAGCCACGGAGTGGGGTGTGGCCAAGGACGAAGCTGCGCGCCGCCTGCAACCCGGCGGCGCGATCTACTTCCTGATGGACGAGAACGACGTGCAGCGCATCCTCGCCTTCGAGGAGACCATGATCGGATCTGACGGCATACCGACCGGCGAGAGCCCGCACCCGCGCCTGTGGGGCACCTTTCCGCGCGTGCTCGGCCATTACAGCCGCGACATCGGCCTGTTTTCGCTTGAGACCGCGGTCTGGAAGATGACCGGGCTGACCGCGCGCAACTACGGTTTGCAGGGCCGAAGCACACTGAAGGTTGGCCATCACGCCGATGTCGTCGTATTCGATGCCGCCACCATCCGCGATACCGCGACCTACGAGACTCCGATTCAGGCGGCCGCCGGCATCGACGCCGTGATCGTCAACGGCGTCGTCACCTGGCGCAACGGCGCGCACAGCGGCGCGCACAAGGGGCAGGTCATCACACGCACACCGACCGCTACGAAGGAAGCCGCATGAGCGCGGTCACACGCTACCCGACCGCATTGCCGGTGCCCTTTTCCAAAGCGGTCAAGGCCGGTGGCTTCCTGTTTCTCTCGGGCGTGCTGCCGATGGACACGCAGGCCAACATCATCGCCGGCGACATCCAGGCTCAGACGCGCGCCGTGCTCGAGCGCATCGCGCTGACGCTGGCCGAATTGGGCGCGGCGATGGGCGACGTGGTGCGCGTCACCGTATGGCTTTCGGACCTTGATGATTTCGCCGCCTTCAACGCCGAATACCAGCGCCATTTCGGGGCAGGACTGCCGGCGCGCTCGACACTGCAGGCTGCCCTCTACAAGGGCGCCAAAGTCGAGATCGAAGTCCAGGCCTGGGTAGGACCCTGAGCGCAGATCAGTAAAGGCCGCGCACGCGCGCCTGCAGACGCGACAAACCGAGCAAGGCATCGGTGAACGGAGTGGCCACAACAGTCATGGCGCCGAGTTCCTTCACCACCGTCACCAGCGCATCGAGTTCCAGCGGCTTGCCGGCCTCGAAGTCCTGCAGCATGGAGGTCTTGAACGCGCCGAGCTTGCGCGTCACCGCGTGCCGGTCTTCGGGTTGCTGTTCGATCGGGATGCCGATGCGCGCGCCGATCTCCCTGGCCTCCAGCATCACGTTCGAGACAAAGCCGCGCACCAGTTCGTCGTCCAGAATCCGGTCGGTGGTGGCGCCGGTTAGGGCACTGATCGGGTTGACCGTCATATTGCCCCACAGCTTGTACCAGACGTCCTTCTGAATCTGCTCGGAGACGCTGACCTCGAAGCCCGCCGCATGCAGCAGCGCCGCGAGTTGCGCCACCCGCTGCGTCGACTGCCCCGACGGCTCGCCGATGATGAGCTTGTTGCCAAAGTGGTGCAGCACCTGGCCGGGCGTCGCCGCGCAACTGGCGTGCACGACGCAGCCGATAATGCTGCTTGAAGGGATGGCCTTGCCGATATCACCGGTGGCGTCCACGGAGCTGAGCACCGTACCCTCGAAGCGCCCACCGAAGCCCTGGAAGAACCACCACGGCACGCCGTTCATCGCGCTGAGCACCAATGTCCCGGGGCCGATCAGCGGTGCGAGGCGACGCGCCACGTCAAGCAGGCCAGGCGCCTTGACGGCGATGACCACCAAGTCCTGCACGCCGAGCTCAGCCGGGTCGGCACTGGCGCGTACCGACCAGGCGCGGTCGGCCCCGTTCTCGCGCAGGCGCAAACCGTCGCGCTGCAGGGCGGCGAGCGTGGTGCCGCGCGCCACCACGCTGACGCCGCAGCCGGCCGCAGCCAGACGCGCGCCGATCCAGCCGCCGATGGCGCCAGCACCGTAAATGCAGACACGCGTGAGATGTTGAGGATTCATGGTGTGCTAAGACTGAGTTAAGGCTGGGCGACGAAGATTGCGCCACTGATCCACTTTACCAAAGCGGTTTTCCATGGACCCGATATTGCGCATGTTCATCCGCCAACTGCTCGGCGTTGTGCTGGCCGCGCTGGTGCCGGTGGTGCTGGTTGCGTTCCTGTGCATCCCCTACATCCTGGGCGGACAGCCGGGAGAAGAACGCGATCCGAAAGCACCTTCGGCCCAGCACATGACCTGAATGCCATCCTGACCTAAACTCGGAGGATCATGAAATCTTCCCTATTCGCCGACGACCCCGAAGACGCCGAGCACAGTCCCGCCGAGCGCGCAGCAGCAGCATCGCGCAGCACCTGGGTCAGCGTTGGCGTCAACCTGGCCCTGACCATCACCCAGGTCGTTGTCGGTGTGCTGGCCAAGTCACAAGGCCTGGTGGCCGACGGCGTGCACTCGCTGTCAGATCTGGTGGCCGATTTTGTCGTGCTGCTGGCCGGCCACCACAGCAAGAAGGACGCCGACACCGATCACCCCTACGGCCATCAACGCTTCGAGACCGCCGCCTCTCTGGTGCTGGGCATGCTGCTGCTGGCAGTCGGCATCGGTATGCTGTGGTCGGCCGCGCGCAAGCTCGAAGCGCCCGAGACCATCGCCACCGTGCACATCGTGGCGCTGTGGGTGGCCGGTGGCGCGCTGATCGCCAAGGAACTGCTGTTTCGCTACATGCTCTCGGTGGCCAAGCGCGTCAAATCCAGCATGCTGGTGGCCAACGCCTGGCACGCGCGCTCCGATGCCGCGTCCTCGCTGGTGGTGGGCATCGGCATCATCGGCAATCTGGCCGGCTATCCGATCCTGGACCCGATCGCCGCGCTGATCGTCGGCTTCATGGTGACCCGAATGGGCTGGGGATTCAGCTGGGACGCGCTGCATGACCTGATGGACCGCGCCGTCGACGAGCAGGAGGTGCAGGCGATCCGCGCCACGCTGCTCGAGACGCCGGGCGTGAGCGGCGTGCACGACGTGCGCACGCGCAAGATGGGCGACATGATCGTGGTCGACGCGCACCTCGAGGTCGATGCCGCGATCAGCGTTGAGGCCGGCCACGACATCGCTGTCGTGGCGCGCCAGCGCGTCATGCAGCGCCACCGCGTGCTCAACCTGATGACTCATGTGGACCCGTGGAGCCGCCCCGATCTGGACCACGCCGCGGCAGCGCCGCGCCAAGCTTAGGCGAACCGGTCCCGCTAACCCGTCCGACTCAAGCGGTTTCGTTATCCCAGAAGTGGCTGTGCGCCTTGCGCAGCATGTGCTTCTGGACCTTGCCCGTGGCCGTGGCCGGCAGCGCATCGACAAAGCGCACCGCCTTGGGCACCTCGAAGTCGCCAAGGCGGCTGCGACAATGTTCGATGATGGCAGCCTCGTCGCAACTCGCGCCGGGTTTGCGCACGACGAAAGCGCACACCGCCTCGCTCCAGCGCGGATGCGGCAGACCCAGCACCGCGACGCCGACGACATCCGGGTGCGCCAGGATGGCGGCCTCGACCTTGACGCTGGCGACGTTTTCGCCGCCGGTCTTGATCATGTCCTTCTTGCGGTCCAGGAACAGCATCTGCCCGCCGCCGTCGATCATGCCGAGGTCGCCCGTGTGGTGCCAGCCGAACTTCTGCGCAGCCGCCGTCGCCTGCGGGTCCTTGAAATAACCGAGCATCAGATTCGGGCCGCGGTGCACGATCTCGCCGACCTGCCCGGCCGACAACAAATTGCCGTCGTCATCCATGATGGCGGTTTCGCAGGCCACGCCGGACAGGCCCCAGTAATTGGCATCGCGCCCCGGATTGCCCAGTGGATCGAAGCTCATCGTGATCGGGTAGATCTCGGTCTGGCCCGTGGCCAGCAGAATGTGCGGCGCCATCTTTGCCGCAATGGCCTGAATCAGCGGCTGCGGCATCGGCGCCATGGCGTAAATGCACAGGCGCATGGCCGCGTAATCGGGCGTGGCATAGGTCTTGTCGGCCAGCAGCGCCGCGTACATCATCGGCAGGCCGACAAAGATGGTGATCTTTTCCTCGGTCACGAGTCGCGCCACGTCTCCCGGTATGAAGGCGCGCGCAAGCACCGTGCTCGCGCCGATGGCGCAGGCGCTCGCCGCCAGCACATGCTGCGCGCAGTGGAACAGCGGCAGCAGACCGGTGATGACGTCTTCGTGCGTGAGGCCGAAGTTGGCGATGTTGCCCATGATCGCGCTGTAGACCGACAGGTGCGAATGCACGACGCCCTTCGGGTTGCCGGTGGTGCCGCTGGTGTACATGAGCAGCGCCGGCTGCGCGTCGTCGATCTCGACATCGGGCAGGTCCGCAGCGCGCCCCTGCTGCGCCTGCGCCAAGGTGGTGGCGCTGCGGTCGGCCGTGTCGCCCATCGTGACCACCAGCGGCAAGCCTAGCGCTTCGAGCAGCGGCGCCATGCCGGACTGCGTGCGGATGGCCTCATCGACGACGACGCAGCTGACCTCGGCGTGGCGCAGCACGTAGTCGATGGTCTGCGGCTCCAGCTTGGTATTGACCGGCACCCAGACATTGCCGGACTTGTGGATGCCGTTGACCGCCACCAGCATGTCGGCCGAATTGGCGCACAGCATGCCGATCTGGCAACCGCTGCCGACGCGCGCGAGCAAGTAATGCGCAAAGCGCGAACTGCGCGCGTCGAGTTCGGCATAGCTCAGGCGCAGGTCGCCATCGACGACCGCGTTGCGCGCGCCAAAGGTATTCGCGCTGCGGTAAACCAAGTCGCCCAAAGCGATGCGTCGCATGCGCCGGGCCTGGGGGGAAAGCGGCATCTCGATCATTTTCTTGTCCTTCGTTGCTTGTTGTGTTTGTCTTCGGAACGCAGACCCGCAACCGAGCGTGCGCCGGCGCGGCTGACCACGCCGCTGTGGCGCGGCTTCGGTCAGGTCAATCGTGCGTTGGGAAGCTTGCGGACTGCGAGAACAAGAATAGCAAGAAACGCCGGCTTGCGGAATAGCGGTTTACCGAGGGTGACCACCACGCCCGAACAGGTCCGAGGCCATGAACGGCATGACCCCGTGAACCCCGTCAGTTCGACGACATGCGCAGGTTCTTGTCGAGATAGTCGTTGGTGAACAGGCTTGCCGGGTCAAACGGCTTGTCGATGCCGATCAGGCTTTGCACCAACTCGTAGTCCGACTTGACGCGCGCCGCGTCAAAACTTCCGAGCGCGACCTTGGTCGTCGTGTCGTCACGCATCAGTTGCTTGATGCGCTCCCATTGATCGCGCTGGTTGTCCGGATTGAGGCCGCTGACGCCGGCCAGCAACGCCTGCAGGCAGGGATTGAAGTCCTTGACGCAGGCGTCATAGGCGCGCTGCGTCACCGCCACAAACTTGCGCACACGCTCCGGATTGGCCGCCAGATAGGCGCCGTTGACGACGAACGAGTTGCCGTAGACATTGACGCCGATCGAGCGCCAGGCGACGAAGCCGAGATCAGCGCCGAATTCACGCACCTTGAGGTCGTGTTCGTTGTAGAAGTCGCTGATGATGTCAACCGACTTGCTCTTGAGCGCGGCCACCTTGGCCGGCGGGCTCAGGTTGACAAAGGTGACGCCGTTGGGTTCGATCCCCACCTTCTTGGCAAACGCTGGCCACATCAGGCGGGCAGCGTCGCCCGGCGGGTTGCCGATCTTGTGGCCGGGAAAGTCTTTCGGCCCCGTGATGCCGGAGGACTTGAGCCAGTAAAAGCCCTGCGGCGAATTGGCGTAGATCACCATGACCGCCTTCAGATCGGCGCCCTTGCCTTTAGCCTGCATCGCGGTGGGCAAATCGGCGATGCCGAGATCCGAACCGCCGGAGCCGACGCGCAGCGCCGATGCGCCCGAGCCCTTGCCGGCTTCGATGTTCAGGTCGATGCCCGCCTCCTGGTACCAGCCCTTGGATTTCGCGTAGTAGATCGGCGAGTGATCCGCCGTCGGTGTCCAGTTCAACATCAGACTCATGGCATCGGCGGCCACGGCGAACGGGGAACTTGCCGCCAACAACACGCCGGCTGCGGATAGCAACAGTCTCTTCATACGGGTTCTCCAGAATAGGTGATGGATCAATGGCTGGCTTACAATTTACTATACCAACTATTTGGTTGAGGTGCAACAAATGGTCACTGCAGCAAAGACTCGTGTCGCGGTCAGCGGCCCCAAGCGGGATGCTTCATCAGCCCGGGCAGCGCTGATCACCGCTGCCGTTTCCGAGCTGTCACGCAACGGCTTCGCCGGCGCCCGTGTCGACGAGATTGCGGCCTCGGCGGGCGTCAACAAGCAACTGGTCTACCACTACTTCGGCAGCAAGCAGGGGCTCTATCTGGCAGCGCTAGAGTCGGTCTATGCCGAAATCCGCGAAAAGGAAAAGAATCTCTCGCTCGAGTCGCTCGAGCCCGTGGAAGCCATGGTGCAGCTGGTCGGCTTTTCATTCGACTACCTAGCCGAGCATCCCGAGTTCATCGCACTGCTGAGCGACGAGAACCGCAACCAGGGCCGCCACATCCTGGCCTCCGAGAACTTGCAGAAAATGCATTCGCCGTTCATCGAGATGCTCGAGACCACGCTGGAGCGCGGCGTTGCCAAGGGCGTGTTCCGCAGCGACATCGACGCAATCAACCTCTACATCTCGATCGCCGGCATCTCGTATTTCTTCTTCTCCAACAACCACACGCTGTCGGCCATCTTCGGCAAGTCGCTCGGCTCACGCGGCGCCCTGGTGCAGCGGCGCCGCCACGTGATCGAATTTGCCCTGAACGCACTGCGTCCATGAAGTCCGATCTGGTTCAACTAGTTGGTTGACAATTGTGCTGGCGGAATTTATGATTTTTACAATGCGCATTGACAGGAAGGACGTTGCATGAAGGGTCTCCAAGACGAGGTGGTGCTGCTGTCCGTTGCCGGCGTGCCGGGCGACCGCTCGGCGTGGCAACACTGGTTGACCATCATCGGCATCCACCTGGCCGGCATCCTGCTCTGGGAAGCCTTGGTGCGGGTTTTTGCCATCCAGTCCTTCATTCTTCCGGCGCCTTCGCGCATTCTGGCCACCCTGTCGAATCCGAACTTCAGCTGGCTCAAGAACACCGGCGTCACGGCGCTCGAAGTGTTCGGCGGCTACACGCTGGGACTGGTGCTGGGCATCCTGTGCGCCCTGCTGTTCATCACCAGCCGGCGCCTCATGATCCTCGTGTTCCCGGTGCTGGTCACGCTCAACATGATTCCCAAGGTCGCGCTGGGCCCGCTGATCATCGTCTGGTTCAGCTACGGCATCGGCCCCAACATCCTGATCACATTCAGCCTGTGCTTCTTTCCGATCCTGCTGACCACGATCCGCGGCCTTAACGAGACCGAGCCTGAATTGCTCGACCTGGTGCGCGCCCTCAAGGGTTCGCGCTGGCAGTTGTTCCGCTACATCCAGTTGCCGGGCTCGCTGCCCTATGTATTCTCCGGCATGAAGGTCGCCACCATTCTGGCAGTGGCCGGCGCCGTGGTCGGCGAGTTCATCGCCTCCGACAAGGGCCTGGGCTATCTGATGATCCAAGTGCAGGCGTCGCTGGACACGCCCGCCGTCTTCATGGCCGTGCTGCTGATCACCGGCCTAGGCGTGCTGCTCTATCTGCTCGTGCTGCTGCTGGAGCGGCTCTTCATCACCCAGGACGCAAGAATCCAATGAACCCTACCCTGCCCGCGGCAACCGCCCTGCTTGACGACCTGCCTGTGCCCGAAGGCTTTGCCGACGAGCAGGCGCTGGAAGACTATCTGGCCGCGCCGTCGCGCGATCTGGTGGCCGACATGGCCCGGCTGGAGGGAGACCTTCTGATCCTGGGCGTCGGCGGCAAGATGGGGCCGACCCTGGCGCGCCTGGCGCGCAACGCCATGCCCGCGCGCCGCGTGATCGCGGTGGCGCGCTTCAGCGAGCCGGGCCTGCGCGCGATGCTGGAATCGCACGGCATCGAGACCATCACCTGCGATCTGCTAGACCGCCAGGCGCTGGCAACGCTGCCGCAATGTGCCAACGTCATCTTCATGGCCGGACGCAAGTTCGGCGCCGATGCCAACAACCCCCTGACCTGGGCCATGAACACCCATGTGCCGGCGCTGGTTGCCGAGACCTTCCGCGGCTCGCGCATCGTGGCCTTCTCGACCGCCTGCGTCTACCCGTTCGTGCCGGTCATCTCTCAGGGTGCGGACGAATGCTCAGCGCTGAACCCGCCCGGCGAATACGCGAACTCCTGCGTCGGGCGTGAGCGCATGTTCGAGTACTTCTCGCAACTGCACAACACGCCCGGGCGGCTGTTCCGCCTGAGCTACGCGATCGATCTGCGCTACGGCGTGCTGGCCGATGTCGCGCTGAAAGTCTGGCGCGACGAGCCGGTCGACGTCACCATGGGCCATGTCAATGTCATCTGGCAGGGCGACGCCAATGCCCAGGCGCTGCGCTGCCTTTCGGTGGCAACCGTGCCCACCACGCCCCTGAACGTGAGCGGACCGGAAACCACGTCGATCCGCTGGCTGGCACAGGAGTTTGCCCGCCACTTCAACAAGACGGCCCGGATCACGGGCGAGGAAGCAACGACTGCCTGGCTCATGAACACGGGGCAGGCCGAGCGCCTGTTCGGTTACCCGAAAGTGCCGCTGTCACGCCAGATCGGCTGGGTCGCAGACTGGATTTCGCGCGAACAGCGCCTCTACGGCAAGCCGACCAAATTTGAAGCGCGCGATGGCAAGTACTGAGGCCACTGTTGCGGTCGAAACACTGGGCGTCCTGACGAGCGCCACGCAGGCCATGCTCGGCGAACTGGTGGCGGGCAGCGGCTGGAACCAGACCGCGCAGGACTGGGCCTTCTTCGCACGCGCCGGCACGGTGTTCGGCGTGCGCGATGCGCAAGGGCGGATCGTCGCCAGCGGCGCCGTGCTGCCGCTTGGGGAACAGGTCGCCTGGATTAGCATGATCCTGGTCGCGCCCGAGGCCCGCGGCCAAGGACTGGGCAGCGCGGTGTTTGCCCACTGCCTGCGCGCCGTCCGGTCCGTCGGACGCACGGCCTATCTGGACGCAACACCGGCCGGTCAGCGCATCTACCGCCAGTTCGGCTTCAGCGCGCTGTGGCCGCTGACGCGCTGGCAGCGTGACGGCCAGGGCGCGGTCGACGCGGCGGCACCCGACCCACAGAACGCCGACATCGAGAGTCTGGCCGCACTAGACGCGCAAGCCCTGGGCGTACCGCGCCCGGCCTTGCTGGCGGATTTTCTGGCGCGCGAGCACAGCTTCTGCGTGCACAGCCCGCAGGGCTTCGCGCTGATCCGGCGCGGACGCATCGCGCACCAGATCGGTCCCTTGCTGGCACGCGACGCCGACAGCGCCGGCGCCTTGTTGACGCTTGCCCTGCAACGCCTGCCCGGCAAGGTCTTCATCGACGTGCCCGACGCACGCGACGCGCTGTGCCGTCAGCTGCGCGCGGCTGGCTTCGTCGCACAACGCGGTCTGGTCCGCATGATGGCGGGCGCCCATCCGCTGCGCGGGCAGACCGACCTGATTCACGCCATCGCGGGTCCGGAATTCGGATAAGCCCGCGCCGCACCGACACTGGAGCCCTCCATGCCTCTGAAACGATCCGACTTGCCGCAAGACGTGCTGCACCTGCTGGCGCAAGGCGCGGTGATTCCGGCGCACCCGCTGGCGCTCGACGCCGAGCGCCGGTTCGACCGCCGCCGCCAGCGCGCCCTGACACGCTACTACGTCGATGCCGGCGCCGGCGGCCTGGCCGTGGGCGTGCACACCACCCAGTTCAGCATCCGCGATCGCGGTCTGTATGAGCCGGTGCTGCGCAGCGCCATGGAAGACCGCCTGGCCTGGAGCCAGCGGCCGATGGCGATGATCGCCGGCCTTTGTGGCGGCACGGCCCAGGCTTGTGCCGAGGCAAAGATCGCGATCAACCTCGGCTATCACGCCGGTCTGCTGAGCCTGGCGGCGCTCGCAGCAGCATCGGAAGACGAGTTGATCGCCCACTGCGAAACCGTGGCGCGGGAAATCCCGCTGTTCGGCTTCTATCTGCAGACCGCCGTCGGCGGGCCGGTGCTGTCGAGCAATTTCTGGCGCCGCTTTGCATCGATCGAGAACGTCCTGGGCATCAAGGTCGCGCCCTTCAACCGCTACCGCAGCATCGACGTGGTGCGCGGCGTGGTCGAGGCACGGGCCGAAGAGCGCGTCTTTCTCTACACCGGCAACGACGACCACATCGTGCTCGATCTGGCCCTGCCCTTTGTCGCGCTGCGCGACGGCCAGCCGGTCAGCGTGCGCTTTCGCGGCGGGCTGCTCGGGCACTGGTCGGTGTGGACCGCCAGCGCCGTAGCGCAGCTGGAGCAGATCAAGCATGAACTGGCGAACCATGCGGGCACGCTGAGCCCGCAACTGCTGGCGCTGGATTCGCGCGTCACCGATTGCAACGCAGCCTTCTTCGACGTAGCCAACAATTTTCACGGCTGCATCGCCGGCTGCCACGAGGTCTTGCGGCGCCAGGGCCTGCTCGAAGGCATCTGGTGCCTGGATCCGGCCGAAGGCCTGGGGCCGGGACAGGCGGCCGAGATCGACCGTGTCTGTCGCACGCACAGCGAGCTCGGCGACGACGCTTTTGTGCGCGACAACCTGCAACGGTGGCTCGCATGAACGACATCAGTACCAGCGCAAGCGCCGCCGGGCAGCCCCTGATCCGCATGCGCAATCTACGCAAGGTGTACCGGAAGGGCGCGCAGGAATTTCTCGCGATCTCCGACGTCAGTATGGACATCCATGCCGGTGATTTGATCTCCCTGGTCGGACCGTCGGGTTGCGGCAAGTCGACCCTGCTCAAGGTCCTTTCCGGCCTGCAGGAACATGACGGTGGCAGCCTGCAGATCGGCGGCGGCGACGGCGCGTCGTTCAACCCCGGACGCGATGTCGGCATGGTGTTTCAGCAGCCGCTACTGCTGAAGTGGCGCAACGTGCTCGACAACGTGCTGCTGCCCGCCGACATCCTGGGCTTGCCGCGCAAAGCGGCCGTGGCGCGCGCGCACGAACTGCTGGAGATGGTCGGCCTGACCGGCTTCGCCGGCAAGTTCCCGTACGAGCTGTCGGGCGGCATGCAGCAGCGCGCATCGATTGCGCGCGCCCTGATCCACGACCCAAAGCTGGTCCTGATGGACGAGCCATTCGGCGCCCTCGATGCGCTGACACGCGAGAAGATGAACCTAGAGATGCTGCGCATCTGGGCGCAGAGCCGCAAGACCTTTGTCGTCGTGACGCACAGCATTCAGGAAGCGGTCTTTCTGGGAACGCACTGCGCGGTGATGACGGCGGGGCCAGCCCGCATGGCCGACTTCTTTGCCATCGACCTTCCGAGGACGCGCAAGCTGCAGATCAAGACCACGCCGCAGTTCGGCGACTACGTCACACGCATCTACGATCTGCTGGGCGTGGAGTAAGCGCCGCTGCAACGCGGCAGTCCATCCCAATCGCGCTGGCACTCCAACATGGATTGCCGTTCAATCACTCTCCAAATGACACAAATGTCATCCGGCAAGGCCTGCGCATTACTAGACTGAAGGCACTTGAACAGGACATCCATGCGGATGAAAATACATGAAGTTCATTGTCATTTTTCTCTTCACTTCGATCCTCACCGCCTGCGGTGGCAGCGGCAACGACAGCAGCACGCCCGCCACGACACCCACGTCGGCAGCAACGACGCCGGCACCGACGTACAACATGGCGCAGACCATTTCCGACGGCGCCCAGAGCACGACGATCGCGTTCTCCGGATTGGCCCTGATGACCGGCAATCTCGACGCCCAGTCTTTCTTCCCGCCGGGCAAGGTGGCTGACTACACGGGCTTTCAGTACCTGCGTGACAACGACCCCGACAACATGGGGCACAACACCAGCTTTCTGACTCGCGTCGCCAACAACGTCATCTACATCCTTAACGCCGATCAACTAGTGCAACTTTCAAAGCTGGCGGCGACGCAGCAAAGCCAGATTGATCAGTATGGCTACCAGCGCTATCCGCTGATGCAGGCCTTTCGGCGCCTGATCGACGGCAACATTCCGTCCGGCTCGACCGGGCTCAATCTCAACGCGGTGAAGACGGCCTCGCGCGCGCTTTACCTGATCGATGGCCAGATCAGTTTCGACCGCGCCGTGCTCTACGCCAGCGTCATCAAATCGCTGGACGTCACGCAACAAGCCTACCTGGCAGCGATGAAGGGCAAGGGCTGGAGTTCCTGGCCCGACATCACCGACGCGCAGATCGCCAGCAAGGTCTCGGGCCTGACGCAAGGCTCGAAGGTCGCCGTGATGACCTATGCCAGCGATATCTACAGCTGGTACGCTGGCTCGCTTGAAGCCGACATCTACTTCTGCCCGGAGCGGCACGGCACCTATTACGGCGGCTTCTACATCAAGGATGCGCCCGCCGTCGGCCACGAGGGCTACAGCATCGACGAGCAGATGACCGCCACTGCCGGCGCTGCGCTAATTGATACGTCCAAGGGCTACGTCAACCAGGCGCAGGCCACGACGATGTACAACCTAACGACCACGCAGAAGGACAACCTGAATTTAATTGTTTCAACGCGCGCGCAGATCGCCACGCTGCTGCGCAGCCTGCTGGACTCGTCCACTTCAGCCGACGCCGTCAAGACCCAGGTGCTGGCACTCTCTGGAACTTATGGCGAACTCGATGGCGCCAGCAACCACGCATACGCCACCACTTTCGCCCAGGTCCACCAAACCTTGAGCGCTGATCAGAAGACCCGGCTCGCGGCTTTGCGCAAGTCCATGATGTCGGGCCAGTACGCCGATGGCACGGCCTTCGATTACTCGGTTGCGACCTCGCCCTTTCTTTACTCCAGCGTGTTGACCGACGCGCAGATTGCGCCGTATGTCTCGGATACCGTCACCAACGCGCTGTTCTTCGAACCCTGAAAGGAAAAGCCATCATGAAAACCAAAGCCTTCCTGAGCGCACTCATGCTGGGACTGGTCTGCACCAGTAGCGCCATCGCCCAGATCAAGGCACCGGCCTCCGCGCCGCGCGCCGATGCACCGCCACGGCACGAGCCGCCGGCGCAAGCCTACGCCGACTGCAAGGGCAAGAAGACTGGCGATGCGATCCAGCACACGACACCGGAAGGCACAGTGGCCGCCACCTGCGAGGACTCGCCCAAGGGGCTGGTGGCCAGACCCAGACAGCCCCGGGACGCGCCACCGGATGGGCGAACCAAGTAGAGACCAGCAGGCACCCTGGGTCGGCTGCTGGATCCCTCCGTCATCGCTAGCTCAGCTTATGGGCAGCCACAGCCGCATGAGCACCTGATCGGGCGAACTGTTCTGCATTGTGAGCTCGCCGCCATGCGCACGGGCAATCTCGAGTGCCAGGCTCAGGCCCAGGCCGTGACCGTCAGTACGCCGGCTGCGCGCAACGTCAAAGCGATAGAAACGGTCAAAGAACTGGGCCCGGCTGTCGGCCCCGATCGCTTCGCACGGGTTGCCGAAAATACATTCGATGCCGTCGGGCACAGCGCGCGCCGTGACGCTGATGCTGCCACCCGCGCGGCAGTAACGCACGGCGTTGCTCAGCAGGTTGTTGAACAGTTGTTTGAGCAGCAGCGCGTCGCCTTGCGTGAGCAAATGAGAATCGATGGTGCTTTGGATGGTTTGATCGCTGAGCAGCATCTCGGCGTCGGCCAGCAGCTCCTTGAGCATAGCGCTCAGGTCGAGCGCTGTGCGGTTCAACGCCAGACGACCGGCGTCGGCCTGCGACAGCAGCAACAGCTTGCGCGTGATATGGGCCAGCCGCGCGACCTCGTCCTGCAAACCGGTTAGCTCGGCTTGCAGCGCGGGATCGTGCGCGTTGTTGACGGCCTGCTCCAGGCGCCCCTGCAGAATGGTCAACGGCGTCTTGAGTTCATGCGCGGCGTTGGCAGAAAAGCGCGTGGCCTGCGCAAAGCTCTGCTCCAGGTTTTCCAGCATGGCGTTGTAGGCCGCGATCAGGTCCTTGAACTCGCTGTCTTCGCCGCTGCTGGGCAGGCGCTGATCCAGTGCCTTTTGCGTGACACCGAGCATGGCATCGCGCAAACGATTGACCGGCCGCATCGTCAGCGCCGCCAGCAGCCAAGCGCCCAGTGCGCTGAGCGCGAGCGCCAGCGGAATCACCGGCGTCAAGGCGCTGCGCAGCGCACCGTGTAGATCGCCTTTCAATTCAGCCAAGTCCGCTGCTACAAAGCTGCGGACCTGCGGCGCCGTGTGCAGTGCAGCGCGCCAGGCCGTGCCGGCGAATTCAAAGGAGGCCAGCGCACAGTTATCCGTCGCGCCAGGACGCTCCAGCGATCGCGCCGACCGCCAGGCCAGGCTATCGATGGCGAAACCGGTCGACCCGTTATCCGATTGCAGGCCTGGGTGTCCGTCGCTCGACTCCAGGCGCAGCATCAACTGCTCCGGTTTGGCCAGGCGCAGCTTGCCCAGCATGTCGGTCTGCAGGCGCTGTAAATCCTCGCCCTGCGCCGGCGGCATCAAGAGCCGGCGGGCCTCCATGCAAAGCCGCTCGTCGAGTCGCTCGACGTCAAACGCAAGAATGCGGGACCAGCCTAGGCCGACAACCAGCAGCAGCACGCAAGCGACAATCAGCGTGGCGCTCACGAACAGCCGGGTGCGAAAGGAGATCGTCATGCCCGATCCACGCGCTTGAAGCGGTAGCCGGCGCCGCGCACCGCTTCGATCCGGGCGGCGTTGTCGCCAGCGGGGTCGAGATCACCGAGCTTGGCACGAATGCGCTTGATGCAGACGTCGACCACGTTGGTGCTGGGATCGAAGTCATAGCCCCAGACGTGTTCGAGGATCTGGCTCCGCGTAAAGACCTGGCCGGCCGAGCGCATCAGGTATTCGAGCAGACTGAATTCGCGCGTGGTCAGTTCAACCGAGTTCTCGCCACAACTGGCATGGCGTGTGATGCGGTCGAGCTTGAAGTCGTCCACCAGCACCGTGTTGCTGCGGTCGCCGGCCAGGCGGCGCAACAAGGCCTGGATGCGCGCGAACAGTTCTTCGACAAAGAAGGGTTTGGCCAGGTAATCGTCGGCCCCCAGATTGAGGCCCTCGATGCGATCATTCAATTCGTTGCGGGCCGTGAGCAGAATGACCGGCGTTGGAACACCGGCTGCGCGCAAGGCCTTGAGCACCGACAGGCCGTCGCGCCCGGGCAGCATGATGTCGAGCAAGATCACGTCGAAACTACGCTCAGCGGCGAGCGCAAGGCCGACATTGCCGTCGTCGCAATGCCGGACTTCAAGCCCGCGCGCGCGCAGACCGGCGCAGACAAAGTCGGCAATCTTTTGCTCATCTTCGACCAGGAGAATCTTCATACCGGCGACTATTAAACACCGGTTGGACAAGCTTGCAAATGACAAGCCTGTCATCGAACGCCGCTATTTCAGGCGTGCACCCGTGGCATCGAACACCTGCAGTTCAATCGGAATGCCCTGGCCGACGCTCTGGGTCACGGTGCAGAACTGCTCGAACTGCACCAGCACGCGGTCCAGGTACTCAAGTTGCGCCGCCGGCACGCCCAGCGTCAGTGTCGCCGTCATCTGGAGCACTCGCATACGGCCTTCCGCGTTGCGCCCGACGCTGGCCTGCACCGTGCAGCGGATCGGCTCGGGCGCCTGCTTGAACTTGCGCAGGGCAAACAACAGGGAGTCGCTCAGGCAGTTGCCGACCGCCGCACACAGCAGTTGCACGGGCGAGGGACCCTGGCCCGTGCCTAGCGGCGCCGGCTCATCGCCGGTCAGCACCGGGATCGCCGCGCCGAAGCTGATGTCGAATCGGTAGTCCTGCTGCTGCGTCAGTTCAACGATAATGGGTTTTTCGCTCACGCTCTCGCTCCATTTTTGCTACTTTTTGTCCAGGCGCATGATGCCAAGCATCTTCATGATGTACTTCTCGTAGATCGGCTCCGAAGTGCCGTTCTTCATCTTGTACATGAAGTATTTCTCGTACGCGATCTTGGCCAGGTGCACCCATTTGCCCTTCTTAAACCAGTTGACATTGCGCGGCGGTATTTGCGGCAAGGCAACAAAGGCGGCACCGGTATTACCCATGTCGGCCAGGCAAATGGCATTCCAAGTGCCTTTGGAATCGGCCGGTTTTCCGGTCAGATCGGCGTCGATGTTGTGCACGATGGCCGTGACCATGGTCTCGATCATGTAGCCGGTCTTGGGGGCGCCGGTGGCAACGGGTGTCACTTCGACCGGCGGAATCGCCACACAGACACCGGCGGCGTAGATGTTGCGGTATTTCTTGCTGCGCTGGTACTCGTCGATCAGGACAAAACCGCGCGGGTTGCAAAGCCCCTCGACCGCCGCCACGGCATCCACGCCCTTGAATGCCGGCAGCATCATGCTGAACTTGAACGGCAGCTCATGCTCCTTCTTCACCTGACCGTTGTCATCGAGTTCGGTGACAAACATCTTGCCTTCTTCAACACGGGTGACCTTGGCGTTGGTGATCCACTTGATGTCGTTGTTGCGGAACTCGCTTTCCAGCATCGACTTCGAGTCGCCAACACCCCCCAGACCCATGTGCCCGATGTAGGGTTCGCTGGTGACAAAGGTGATGGGCACCTTGTTGCGCTTCTTGCGCCGCTTGAGGTCGGTGTTAAGGATGAAAGTGAATTCATAGGCCGGACCAAAGCAGGAGGCGCCGGGCATGGCGCCGATGATGGCAGGCCCCGGGTTTTTCAAGAATTCCTGGTAGTCGCCCCAGGCTTTCTCGGCGTGATTCACCGTGCATATGGAGTGCGTATGGGCTTCGGGGCCACTGCCTGGCACTTCCTCGAACGACAATTTCGGGCCCGTTGTGATGACCAGGTAGTCGTACGCCAGCCGACTGCCGTCCTGCAGTTCCAGGGCACTACCCTGTGCATCGATCTTCAGGACGCGTTGCGCTACAAAATCGATCTTCTTCTTTTCCAAGCAGGGGCGGATCGGAAACGTGATCGTGTCACGCTCGCGCCAGCCGACAGCCAGCCAGGGGTTCGAGGGCACGAACTGGAAATAATCGATCGCATTGACGACCGTGATGCGATGGGCCGGGCCAAGCTTGTCGCGAAGCTCGTAGGCCGTTGGCATGCCGCCGATGCCTGCGCCCAGAATGATGATGTGCGCCATTTTGTCTCCTGTTATGTAATTGGATTTGGCGGGTTGAAAGAAAATGACTTTCGACGCTAAAGCATGGCGTTGACAGCCTTCATCTGCGACTCGTCGAGTTGACCGGCCAGGGCCTGCAAACGCAACTGGCCCTGCAGCAACTCGATGCGCGCCTGCAGCAATGCGAGCTCGGCGCCACTGGCATCGTTCTCGGCCTGCAGCAGGTCCAGCGTCGTGCGGTCGCCCACCTGACGCCCCAGGCGCGTGGCATCGAGCCGGGCCAGGCTGGCCTTGCGCGCTTCGCCCAAGGCGGTGACACGGCTGGCGCCGGTCTGCAGCGCGAGCCAGGCGGCGCGCGTCTGCTGGTTGATTTGCTGGCGCGCGCGATCCAGTTCAGCGCTCGCCTTGTCCTGCAGGCGCAGCGCTTCCTCCAGCTTGGCGCTGCGGTAGCCACCGGTATAGAGCGGCACATTGAACTGCAGGCCGATCATCTGCTGGCTCGCGCTGTTGCTCGCGGTACCGAAGCTGCCACTGCCGCTGAGCTGTTCGCGCCCGGCCTGCGCCACAAGGTCCAGCGTCGGCGCAGCTGCCGCACCGTACTTGGCGACGTCCTGTTGTGCTACCTGCACCTGCGCCATTTGCATGCGCAGCAGCAGGTTCCTGTCCATGGCCTGCGCCTGCCAGTGCGCCAAGGGTGCCAGCGCGGTGGGCTGGGCAGCCCCCACAGGCGGCAACATCGGCACAGTCGCATCGACCAGGCCGGTGGCATCGCGAAATGCGCCTTGTGCCAACGCCAATTCATCCTGTGCGGCCAGCACCTGGGCCTGCAGGGCATGGGCGCGCGCCGAGGCTTCATAGGTATCGGTCACCGGCTTGTCGCCGAGGGCGAAGCGGTCTTTGGCTTCCGTGAGCGCAAGATCGACCGCCTTTTGTTGCTCGCGCAACAGGTGCAACTTGTTAGTTGCGAGCAACACATCGAAATAGCGCTGCGCCGTTTGCAGCATCAGGTCCTGCTGCGCGGCTTGCCACGCCAGTTCGGCGACATCGGCTGCGATCTCGAGTTGGCGTCCTTGTGCCTTGCGCTCCGGGTTGAACAGCGGCTGGCGCGCGCTCAAAGCCCAGCGCGTCGAGTTGCCGTTATCGACTGATGTCGCAAAGCCGACACCATCGGATGCGCCCAGACCCGGCGCCGAAAAATGCGCACCGGTCATTTCAGTCTCGCCGTTCATGCGGCCGGCCGTCGCGCTGAGCATCACGGCCGGGCGCCACAAGGACTCGGCCTGCGTTCGGCTGGTGGCGCCGGCCTGGCGCGCCGCTTGCGCCACCGCGGCTTGCGGATCATGCTGCAGCGTGGCCTGCCATGCCTGCACTAGGTCCATGGCTTGCGCCGAGACGGCGCCCAGGACCAGCAGGCTGGCGACGAGTGGTTTGAATGGCATTCTCATGCTGAGCTACCGGGTAGATTGGATTGAATCCAGCGCTGCAAGTCGGCGGCTGATAGGGCACCGGACAGGCGCGCCGCTTCCTGCCCGCCCTGGAACAGGATCAGGGTCGGAATGCTGCGGATCGCGTAACGGGCGCTGGCCAGCGGTGCGGCCTCGGTGTCAACCTTGACGAAACGCACCTGTGGCAACGCGCGCGCCACGATCACAAACTGCGGCGCCATCGCCTTGCACGGGCCGCACCAGTCGGCCCAGAAATCGACGACCACCGGCAGTTCCGTGCCGGCGAGAAAAGCCGGCAAGGCCTGGTCACTCAATGCAACGGGCGCGGCAGCCATCAGGTCCTTGCCACAACGGCCGCAGGCCAGTTCATGGTTCAGCTTTTCAGGTGGCACGCGGTTCTTGACGCCGCAATGAGGACAGACCAGTTGCATGGTTGTTCCCCGCTCAGCAGCCTGCGCTCAGACCCAGCTTGCGCATGATGGTTTCCATCAGGCACCACTTGGTGAGCGCGCTTTGCAGCAGGTTGACGCCGACGAAGGCCGTGAACGCCAGCCACCATTGGCTGACAAAGATCGGACTGCCGGGAATTCCCAGAGCGAGTGACAGAAGAATGAAAGTGCCTGCAACGAGACGAACGGCTTGCCAGGATGTCATGGTGATTTTCCTTAAAGAAATGAACAAAGGGAGGGACGAACAAAAAGTGGGGTTACGGACCAGAAAATCAATCAGCCGCCGGCCGCGGGCTCAAGCGCCCCGCGATAGGCGATGTAGTACAGCGTCGGGATCACGACCAGCGTGAGCACCGTCGAGACGAAGATGCCGAAGATCAGCGAGATCGCCAGGCCGTTGAAGATCGGGTCATCGAGGATGAAGAAGGCGCCCAGCATCGCCGCCAGGCCGGTCAGCATGATGGGCTGGGCACGCGTGATGGCCGAGTGCACGATGGCGCGCTTGAACGGCACGCCTTCCTTGACCTGCAGGTTGATGAAGTCCACCAGCAGAATCGAATTGCGCACGATGATGCCGGCCAGCGCAATCATGCCGATCATGCTGGTCGCCGTGTACTGCGCGCCCAATAGCGCGTGGCCCGGCATGACACCGATGATGGTCAGCGGAATCGGCGCCATGATGATCAGCGGAATCAGGTAGGAGCCGAACTGCGCCACCACCAGCAGGTAGATCAGGATCAGGCCGACCGCATAGGCCGCGCCCATGTCGCGGAAGGTCTCGTAGGTGATCTGCCATTCTCCGTCCCACTTGAGCGCGTAGTCGCGCGTCGCATCGTCGGGCTGGCGGATGAAGTACTCGACCATCGGGCCGCCGCCGGGCGTCTGGATCTTCGCAATCTCGCTGCGCATCTGGAACATGCCGTAGAGCGGGCTGTCGAGCTTGCCGGCCATGTCGCCAACGACATAGTTCACCGGCAGCAGATCCTTGTGGTAGACCGGCTGCTCGCGCAGCGTGTCGCTCTCGGTCACGAGGTCGCTGATGCGGACCAGCTTGCCCGACGCGCCGCGCACGCCGAGCTGCAGCAGCGCATCGAGGTTGCCGTGGCTTTCTTCGGGCAACTGCAGCATGACCGGCGCCGGGTAGCGGCTGGCGTCGTGCATATAGGTCGCGGCTTCGCCCGCGAGACCCGCGCGCAGCGTGCTCACGACGGCCTGCTGCGGCACACCGAGCAGGGCCGCTTTGCGCCGGTCCACCAACAACAATTTGCGCGGTGCGTTGCTGATGCTGCTGTCGTCCACATCGACGATGCCGCTCGATTTCTCAAAGACCGCGCGCACCGCCTTGGCCACGCTCAGGCGCCCCACCGATTCCGGGCCGTAGATTTCAGCCACCAGAGGCGAGAGCACGGGTGGGCCCGGCGGTACTTCCACCACCTTGACGTTGGCGCCCATCTTCAGGCCGATCGTCTGCAGCGCCGGGCGCACGCGCGTGGCGATGGCATGACTCTGATCGGCGCGGTGGTGCTTGTCGACCAGGTTGACCTGGATGTCGCCAACCTCGCCGCCAGCGCGCAGATAGTACTGGCGCACCAGGCCGTTGAAGTTGATGGGCGCAGCGGTGCCGGCATAGGCCTGGTAGTCCGTCACCTCGGGCACGGTTGAGAGGTAAGCGCCGAGCTCGTGCAGCACCGCCGCCGTCTTCTCGACCGGTGTGCCGGCCGGCATATCGACGATGACCTGGAACTCGGACTTGTTGTCCAGCGGCAGCATCTTGAGCAGCACCAGGCCGGTGGCCGGCAGCGCGATGGAGATCACGATCAACACCAGAATGCCCAAGCCGAGAAAGCCCCGGTTGCGCTTGCCGCTTTGGTCGTCGAGCAGGGGCTTGAAGACACGCTGGAACAGCGGGCCGAGCTTGCCGGCCAGACCGGTGGGAACATGCGCGTGCCCGTGCGTGGCCGGCTGCTCCTTCATCCACAGGCGCGCCAGCCAAGGCGTGACCATGAAAGCAATCGCCAGCGACAGCAGCATGCCCATGCTGGCATTGATAGGGATCGGGCTCATGTACGGGCCCATCAGGCCAGAGACGAAGGCCATCGGCAGCAGCGCGGCGATCACGGTGAAGGTGGCCAGGATGGTGGGTCCGCCGACTTCATCGACCGCACCCGGAATGATCTCGACCAGCGTCTTGCCTGGATGGTGCTGCTGATGCCGGTGGATGTTCTCGACCACCACGATCGCATCGTCGACCAGGATGCCGATCGAGAAGATCAGCGCGAACAGCGAGACGCGGTTGAGCGTAAAGCCCCAGGCCCAGGAGGCGAAGAGAGTGACCATCAGGGTCAGGACCACCGCCGTGCCGACGATGGCAGCCTCGCGCCGGCCTAGCGTCAGGAAAACGAGCGCCACAACCGAGGCCGTTGCGAACAGCAGTTTCTGGATCAGCTTTTGCGCCTTGTCGTTGGCAGTGGCACCGTAGTTGCGGGTCTCCGCAACCTGAACCGAGTCCGGAATCACCGTGTTGTGCAACTGGTCGACACGGCGCATCACGGCGTTGGCAACGTCGATCGCGTTCTCGCCCGGCTTTTTGGTAATGGTCAGCGTCACGGCCGGGTATTCGGCGCCGCCGTCTTTTTTCGCCTGACCGTACCAGGCGTAGCGGGTGCTCGGCAGCGGGCCGTCCTGGATGTCGGCCACATCCTTCATAAAGACCGGCTTGCCGGCGTGCACGCCGACCACCAGTTCCGCCACCTCGCGCGCCTGCTCCAGAAAGGGACCCGATTCGATGCTCACGCTGCGGTTGCCGGCCAGCAGTTCACCGACAGGCAATCCCAAATTGGCCGACTGCAGGGCGTTGCGCATGTCGGCGACGGTGATGCCGCTGCCGGCCATGCGCGCCGGGTCGATGCGCACCATGACGGCGCTCCCAGGCCCGCCGATGGTCTGCACTTCGCGCGTGCCGGGCACGCGCTTGAGCTCGGCCTCGATGCTGTGCGCCACGCGTTCGAGCTCGAACGGGCTGGCACTAGGGCTCTTGCTGTACAGCGTCAGGCTGACGATCGGCACGTCATCGATGCCCTTGGGCTTGATGATGGGCTCGAGCACGCCCAGGCCACGCGGCAGCCAGTCGGCATTCGAGCGCAGCGTGTCGTGCAGGCGCACCAGCGCTTCGGTGCGCGGCACGCCGACCTTGAACTGCACGGTCATGATGGCCAGGCCCGGGCGCGAGACCGACATCACGTGCTCGGTGCCCGCCATCTGCGAGAGCACCTGCTCGGCCGGAATCGCGACCATCTGCTCGACATCGGCCACCGCCGCGCCCGGGAACGGGATCAGCACGTTGGCCATCGTGACATTGATCTGCGGCTCTTCCTCGCGCGGCGTCACCATCACGGCAAACGCCCCCAGCAGCAGCGCCAGCAGGGCCAGCAGCGGCGTGATGTGCGCGCTCTGGAAGGCCGCGGCGATGCGCCCGGAGATTCCCATCTTTGCGGTGTTGTTCATCTCAACGCACCTTGGCCGCAGCCTGCGGATCGACCGCAACCTTCTCGCCCTTTTCCGCGCCGCTCAGTATCTCGACGCGTTCACCCTGCACCCGACCCAGACGCACCTGGCGCAGCGCCGGACGGCCCTGCTCATTGACGACGTAGAGACCCGTCATCTCGGCACGCCGCACGACGCTGGCCACCGGCACGTACAGGCGCTCGTCGACTTTTGCGGCGGTCTGGCCGGCCGCACCAGCGGCGACCCAGACACGGGCAAACATGCCAGGTGTGGCGCCCTTGAGGCTGTCAGGCAGGGTCATACGCAGTTGCGCAGTGTGCGTTGCAGCGTCGACCATGGGCAGCAGCGTCGCCGACTTTGGCGCGAGCAGCCCCGAGGCGCCGGCCAGACCCGGGATTTCAAACTGGACCGCCGCCGTCAATGCATTGGGCGCAACCGGAGCGGACACGCGCAGGGCCGTCGGGTCGTACATGACCAGCAGAGGCGCACCCGGCATCGCCATGTCCCCCAAAGTCACCGGCACGTCACTCACGACGCCGGCATAGGGCGCGCTGATGACGAAGAAGCGCGACTGCGTGTGCGCGGCATCGGATTGCGCCTGCAGCGCCTGCACCTGCGCCTGCGCCGCCTGGAACTGCGCCTGCGCGCGCTCCAGCGCGGCCTGGCTGATGTATTGCTTCTGGAACAACTGCTTCTGGCGCTCGTATTCCTTACTGCTCACGTTGAGCGTGGCGCGCGCGGCCTCCACCTGCGCCGCACTGGCGGCGGCGTTCTGGCTGGCTGCACGGGCATCGATGCGCACCAGTTCCTGCCCGGCCTTGACATGATCACCGGCCTTGACGCTCAAGGCGACGATCGCCCCGGGCACCTGCGCCGACAGCGTGGACTGGCGCACCGCCTCGACGACGCCGTCGAAACTCATGCGCTCGGCAGTTGCCGAGCCTGCGCCCTGCACAGCCACCGTGGCCAGCGCTGCGGCATCAGCCGCCCGTGCGGATGGGATACCGGCAAGACCCGCCAGCATCAAGGCAGTCACAAGAGAAGTTTTCAACATTCAGTGCTCCTGGGCCACCGTTCAGACGTGGCATTGATAAAGATATTGATTGATTATTTGACTAATTGCGCAATTAGTCAAATAATACATGAAAACCATGCGCCTGTCAGCCGCCAGGCTATATCGATATGATCAAGAAAGCTCTTTCAAAGGAATGTCGCGCAATGGAAAACCTGCCGCCCGAAGCCATGCTGGAGGTCGCCGCCTACTTTCAGGCGCTGTCGGAGCCGACCCGGCTGAAGATCCTCAATCTGCTGCGCGAAGGCGAACGCAACGTAGGCGAGCTGGCGCAACTCTGCGGCTTCACCGCAGCCAACATCTCGCGCCACCTGACGCTGCTGACCAAACACGGCCTGGTGGCAAGAGAGAGCCGCGGCACTAGCGTCTACTACCGCATTGCCGACGACACCATCTACGCCCTGTGCGATCTGGTCTGCGGCAATATCTCGCGGCAGATGGAGCGCACTACCAAGAAACGCCAGGCCTTTGCGCAGGTGACGTGAAGATGAGCAATCAAACCCACTGGGAAAAGGTTTACCAGACCAAGCCTGCCAATACGGTGAGCTGGTTTCAGGAACACGCCGAACGTTCTCTCGCCCTGATCCGATCCATCAGCGCCGATCAATCGGCGTCCATCATCGACGTCGGTGGCGGCGCCTCCACACTGGTGGACGACCTGTTGACCAATGGCTATGAAAATCTTTCCGTGCTCGATCTCTCTTCTGAAGCACTGGCCGTTGCCCGCAACAGACTTGGGCCCAAAGGCAAGGACGTCAAATGGATCGTCGGTGATATCTGCAACGTTGATCTGCCGGCCCAGGCCTATGACATCTGGCACGACCGGGCCGTTTTTCACTTCCTCACCGACCCCGTGGATCGCGAAGCCTATATCAACCAGGTCATGAAGGCGGTCAAGCCGGGCGGGCATGTGATCGTCGCCACCTTTGGACCCGATGGTCCAGAAAAATGCAGCGGGCTGCCGGTGAAGCGCTACGCGCCGAACGAATTGCATGGTGAATTTGGCCCTTCGTTCGAACTGGTCGAGCATGCCAGCGAAGCGCACAAGACACCGATGGGCAGCATTCAGCACTTCATCTACTGCCACTGCCTCAAACCCCACTGAGAGGACGGTGACCCAGCCGGATGCGGCCACCGCCAATCGGAACTAAACGTTGGCAAGCGCCAGTTCAATGCGCTTGTCGGCCTCGCCCGCCAGTTTGACCAAGGCGTCATCGCCGAGGATAAGCATCATGGCCGAAGGCGCAACCAGTTCAACCGAGATTCTCGTCGGCGCGAGCTGTCGCAGCACGGCGTTGCAGGGCAACAAACTGGCGACGTCACTGTTGGCCGTGTAGGCTTCATAGGCCAGGTTGGGGTTGCAGGCGCCAAGGATCACTGTGGGAATGATGTCCTTGCCCGTCTTTTCCTTGATCTTGCTGTGCATGTCGATGCGCGACAGGATGCCGAAACCCTGGTCCGCCAGCGCCTTGGTGACACGCTCAATGCCATGATCCATAGAGTCGGCGATCTCGCGTTTGAAGTTGATCTTTGCCATATCGTCCATCCTGTTAACTACGCGCATCCTTTGGCCTGTCGCCCTTTGGCCAATCCTTGGCCTTGTATCGGTAGACGGAACGGGGCTGATGGGTAAAGAACGCGGCAACGTCCACGGCCTCCTGGTCGGTCAGCGAACCGCCTTGTCCCAAGGGCATGTTGTGCTTGACGAACGCCGCCGCGGTGAAGGTCCTGGCCATGCCGGCCCCATCATTGAAGGAATCCTTGCCCCACAGTGGCGGAATGCTGTAGGCGCCAGCAGGATCTTTCATCCCCAGGCCTTCTGCTCCGTGGCAGCTCACGCATTTTTCCGCGAACACTTTCTTGCCGTGACCGGCGTCGGCCACGAGCTTCTGGTCGATGGCACCAAATCCACGTCCCTTGACATTCATCCCGGTGGGTACGCCAACGGACAACCATTGCATGTACGCCAGGATACTGTTCATCTCGGCCGAGTTGTACGGCAATGGCTTGCCGTTCATCGAACGCTCAAAGCAATCATTGACCCGGTCCTGCAAGGAGATGACCTTCCCGCTTCTGGAGCGGTATTCCGGGAAAACGCCCCAGATACCGACCCAAGGTGATGAACCAGCGGTTGTGCCGCCGGCCAGGTGACAGTTGGTGCAGTTCAGTCCGTTTCCGACATTCATTGGTAGAAGCTGCTTGGTTTGCGTCAGCAGTTTGCGCCCTCCTGGATGGCAACGCCGATCGGACCAGCCGGAATGCTGGTTTCAGCTGGCGGTTTGAACTCGGCCGCTGGCGCTTGGGCCATGACATGACCGGCCAGCAAGGCTGTGAATGCCGCAACAACGATTCTTGATGAATGATTCATAGGGTTGAGATGGCAATAGTTTAAACAACGCAGCCAGAAATTCCGAGCCGCTCATGGCGTCCATGATCGGCTCGGCAATGCCTGCAGATCTGTGCGCCAGCGCACGCAGCCAAAGAAGCGCGCAGCGCAGCGTGGCGCCGCTGTCTGGATAAGCGCGTCGCGGCTATTCGGGGCGGTTCACGAAGGCATACCCAGCACGCGCCCGGTGAGTTTGCGGGCCACTGGCGCCAGGAAGAAGATGACAGGAACACCCACAAGGTAAGCGATGAAAAATGCTTTCATCCACAGACTCAAGAACTGGGCACTCCATCCCACGTTCACCAGGGTGATGACAAACGTCATGATCGAAATCATCATGGCGCCCATGAAGATGGAAAACACAAGGTGAAATTTCTTTTGCGGCCGCATTCGATCGCTCCAGGGTCAGGCCGCCACCAGCCACTGCTCGATCTTGTCGCGCGCCGGCACGCCGCCCGCGTGCACGACCTTGCCATCGATGACGACACCGGGCGTGCGCATGACGCCGTAGGCCATGATGTCGCGCATCTCCTCCACTTTTTCCAGCTTGAAGGCGACGCCTTTGGCCTTGGCCACTTCCTCGATGAGGGCGACGGTGTTCCTGCAATTGGTACAGCCCGTGCCGAGTACCTTGATGTCCATGGTGTTCCTTGCGTGAGTTTGAGAAAAATGCGCCGGCTCAGAGGACGGCATTGAAGACATAGCCCACCAGCAGGATGCCGGCGGCCACGATGCTGACAAAGGTGGCGATCAGGCGCACTTTGAGAACCTTGCGCAGGATGATCATCTCGGGCAGGGACAAGGCGATCACGCTCATCATGAAGGCCAGCACCGTGCCCAGTGCCGCACCCTTGGCCAACAAGGCCTGCACGATCGGGATCACGCCGGCCGCGTTGGTGTACATGGGCACGCCGATGAGCACCGCCAGCGGAACCGACCACCAGACTTCGCGGCCCATGAAACTGGCCATGAAGTCCTGCGGTACATAGCCATGAATCAGGGCGCCCAGGGCAATCCCGCCCAGGATATAGGGCCAGACCTTGCCGACGATTTCACGCACCGCCGCAAAGCCACCGTCCATTCGGTCGGCCAGCGTCCTGCCTTGCGCTTCAAACTGGGCGCTGGTTCTGGGCATGTCACGCACCCAGTCCTCCAGATAAGCTTCCATCTTGAGACGCCCGATGACCCAGCCGGCGACGATCGCCACGGACAGGCCAAGGCCCAAATACAAGAGCGCCACCTTCCAGCCGAACATGCCGAACAGCAAAGTCAGCGCAACCTCGTTGACCATCGGCGCCGAGATCAGGAATGAGAAAGTCACGCCCAGCGGCACGCCGGCCTGCACAAAACCGATGAACAGCGGCACCGCCGAGCAGGAGCAGAACGGCGTGACGATGCCCAGACTGGCGGCCATCACGTTGGCCACGCCCTCGCTGCGGCCGGCCAGCAGCGCGCGCGTGCGCTCGGGCGTGAAGTAGCTGTTGATCATGCCCATCACAAACACGACGCCGGTCAGCAGCATCAGGACCTTGGGCGTGTCGTAAAAAAAGAATTGCAGCGCACCGCCGAGGTGGCTGTCGCGCGGGACTGACAAGACCGCCACCAGCGCCTCGGCCGCCGGATCAAGCGTCTGGTACAGCGCAAACCAGACGATCACGGCCAGCAGCAGGAAGGTCAACGGCTGGCGCGCCGGCCAGCGTTTGAAAGGTGCAATCAGGGTACTCATGCCGGTGAAGACGCGTCCGCCCGGCAAAAGACGCAGCCTCACAGAAAAATATTTCTGAAAGAGTCCGACGCCTGATCACACCACCGCTTGAATTCGGGTCTTTGCAGCGTCTGATTCAGCCTCGGGGCAGCCTCAACGTGGCGCAAAGCCCGCCCTCGGGACGGTTGTCGAGCAGGAGCTCCCCACCGTGCAGGAGGGCGACGTCGCGGACGATGGACAGGCCGAGGCCAGTGCCGCCGGTTGCGCTGTTGCGCGAGGCATCGGGCCGGTAATAGGGTTCGGCAACGAGAACGAGTTCCTCGGGCCGGATACCGGGACCCTGGTCTTCCACCATGATGCGCAATTCGGCTGCCCCATCAACAATCCGCACCCGCACCGCGCTGCCGTACTTGATGGCGTTGTCGATCAAGTTCTGCAGGGCACGACGCAAGGCCGACAGGCGACCGGTGTAGGGTGACAAGGCCTGCCCTTCGACGCCGACGCTTCGCCCCAGCACCAAAGCGTCTTCGCTCACGCTCGCCAGCAGCGCATTGATGTCGATGGCGCGCACGGCCTCGCTGTCCTGCAAGCCGCGCAGGTAATCGAGCGTGACGTCGATCATGCTGGCCATGGCATCGAGGTCGGCACCCAACTGGTCGCGCAGTTTCTCGTCGCCGACGAGTTCTGTGCGCAGGCGCAGGCGCGTCAGCGGCGTGCGCAGGTCATGCGAAACCGATGCCAGCGCCCGCGCCCGCTCGTCGATCAGTCGCTTGATCCTCTCCTGCATGCGGTTGAAGGCCTCGGCGGCACGGCGCGTCTCGGTCGGGCCTTCGACCGCCAGTGGCGCTGCGTCAAGGTCGCGACCGAAGCGATCCGCCGCGCGTGCCAGTTGCTGCAGCGGCCGGGTCGCCTGGCGCACGGCGACCATCACGACGAGCATGACGATGGCCAGCGTGACACCGAGGCGGACGATCAACTCATTGGACCAGGCCGGCGCGTCCGCTTCGCCGCTGAAGCTCAAGCGCACCCACTGCCCGTCGCGCAAGCGGACATCGACGCCTCGCCTGGCGTTACCGCGCTGCTGCATACCAAAGCCTGCTGACTCACCCACGACGCGAATGTCGTGTTCCGCGCCGAGACGGGCATTGATCATGGCCTGCATCGGCCGGCGTCCCGGGTCGTGCGACACCTGATCCGCGCCGATCATGCTGACCCGCAAGGCACCGTATTGCAGCGCGGCGATGGCCGCTTGGCGCCGCGACGGATCTTCGGCTTCGAGCACGTGCACGACCTCGACAACCCGATCAACAAAATTCTGCCCGCGCGCCGCGGACACCACCGTCGCACGCTCGCCCCACTGCAACCACAGGCTGACCAGTTGCGCCGAGAACAGACCCAACAACAGGATCAAAGCCATGCGCGCAAAGAGACTGCCAGGCAGGGCGCGGATATTCAGGCGCATGTCGCGCGCCTCTCCACGCTGGCGGCCAGCACGTAGCCCTCGCCGCGCACGGTCTTGATCAATTCAGGCTCGCGGCTGTCGTCACGCAGTCGCTGGCGCAATCGGCTGACCTGCACATCGATGGCGCGGTCATAGGCTTCGGCCTCGCGCCCGTGGATCATTTCCGTCAACTGGTCGCGGTTGAGGACCCGGTTCGGGTGGTCGAGCAGGATGCGCAACAGCCGGAATTCACCGCCCGACAGCGGCGTGGCCACACCGTCAGCCGCTGTGAGGACACGCTCGGCCGTATCCAGGCACCAGCCAGCAAAGCACAGGCAGCGCGTCGATTCCGGGCGCAGATTGGGTGGCAATGCGCGCGTGCGGCGCAGGATTGATTTGATGCGGGCCAGCAACTCGCGAGGATTGAAGGGCTTGACCAGGTAGTCGTCAGCGCCCATCTCGATGCCCAGGATGCGGTCCGTCTCTTCGCCGCGCGCGGTCAGCATCAGGACCGGGATATTCGACTTGGCGCGCAGGTCGCGGCATAGGGTCAATCCGTCGGTATCGGGCAGCATGAGGTCGAGCACGACCAGATCGATCACATGACGGTCTAGGGCCTGCCACATCTCGCGGCCGTCGCGGGCGGAGATGGCCGTGAAACCATTGCGGTCCAGGTAATCGGTCAGTAGACGACGAATCTCGGCTTCGTCGTCCACGATGAGAATGCAATCGTTCTTTTTTTCCATCCGTGCCATTCCTTATCCCTGGCGCCGGTGCGGCACCAACGAACTTCGCTCTCATTTGACAACAGCCAGCCGCGCGCTTGTAACGCACTGTAACGCAGCACGAAGCTGAAACGCTGCGATGCAAATCTGTCGTTTTGTGCAACACGCGGCTTACACCTTGGCGCTCCAATGCTCCACACGGACGCGCAGTCAGAGCGGTCCGAACCCAGTTCAACCACCAAGGAAGTCACCATGAATACCTCACTCACCCTGCAATCCATTTCCCTGATCGCGCTGCTCGGCGCCGCACTGGCCACACCGGTACTGGCGCAACCCGGCCCCGGCATGGGCATGGGCGCTGGGCCTGGCATGCAAAACGGCGGTCCCGGCCCAGGGGGAGCTGGCGGTCCCGGCGCGCGTGGCATGCGTGGCATGCGCTTCGACAAGAACAACACCGCAGGCTGGTCACTGATGACGCCTGAAGAGCGGACCGCCATGCAAACGAAGATGCGCGCCGTGAAGACCTATGACGAATGCACGCTGCTGCAGACCGAACAGCACAAGACCATGGAAGCGCGTGCCAAGGAGAAGGGTGTCACGCTGCCAACACCACGCCAGAACGGCTGTGACCGCATGAAGGCCCGCGGCCTGATCAAATAAGCCCGGCGCGGCCGCGGCTAGCGCGGCACGAAGTCCTGCACCCTGCCGGCGTCGTCAAGCTGCACCTGGCAACCTTGCGTCATGCGCTGCTTGAGCCGTAGGCGCGCGCGCTGCAGGCGCGACTTGGCGGCACTCAAACCCAGACCTTTGGCTGCGGCATAGTCGGCTTGCGCCATGCCCTGCAGATCGCACAAGGTGATGGCCTCGCGGTCCTCACTGCTCAATTCAGACAACACACGCGGCAGGCAGGCGGTCAACCGATCCACCGTATCGGTCTCGTCCAGCGGCGCTGCCAGGTCATCCGGCAACTCGACCGTGGCGCGGGACACGCGCAGACTGTCAGCCAGTGTGTTGCGTGCAACCTCAAACAGCCAGGCCCGCGCATTGCGCACCGAGCAGAAGCGCTCGCCCTGGCGCAGCGCCTTGAGAAACAGGTCCTGAAGCAGATCATCCGCCTCCGCCGGATTGCCCACGCGGTGGCGCAGCCAACCGCGCAACTCCGGCTCATGGGTTCGCCACGCGGTGCGCAAGCAGTTCGTTGTCAATCCTGTCATGTCCGTCTGCATAAATAAGATAATGGGCGCAATGCCTGTATATTGGCATTCACAAGAATGAGAGAGACAAGCTTTTGCCGGCAATGTAGCACCTATGACCAAGCTTTCAGTGAAAAAACCCCATACCGATCTGAACCGGCCTGACGAAGTCTTTGACTTTGCATCGGAACTGTTCCGCGTGCTGTCGGCGCCGATGCGGCTCAAGATCATCAGTTGCCTGCGCGACGGGGAGCAGAACGTCAGCTACCTGCTCAGCCACATCAATACCACCCAACCCAATATGTCACAGCACCTGAACACGCTGTACAAGGCAGGCGTGCTCGGCAAACGCCGTGACGGCGTGCAGATCTTGTACCGCATCGTCGACGAGCGGGTGGCAGCGGTTTGCCAGGCCGTTTGCACCCAGGTCGAGACCAAGGGAAAACTATAGCCGCGTCGCTCGACGCGCAAGAAAATGACAATAGAGGTCATCTTCTAATTTGCATATAAGCATGCAATGATGTGTTGATATAGATCAGCATAGGCTTTCGCAAGTCGCAATAGGATAAACCCGTAGTGTTGGTAAGGAAATTACCGCGCTCAGGCGTATCGGCTTGTTAAGCGAAGGAATATGTGATGCGTAATCGAAACCTGATGGCTGCCGCTATGGCGGCCATTTTTTTTGTCGCAACGGCTCAAGCAGCCACCGCGACACCTCCTGTGAAACTGCTGAAATCGACAGCCGATCACAGCAAGTTCAAGGAGTTGGACCGGGAGTTTGACTCCGGCCCCGAAGTAACCAAGGCTTGCCTTAGCTGCCACACCGAAGCGGCCAAGCAGATCCACCAGACGCAGCACTGGAAGTGGGAATTCGTCAACCCCGACACCAAGCAGGTGCTGGGCAAAAAGCACATCGTCAACAACTTCTGCACCTCGGTGCGCTCGAACGAGGCGGCCTGCAACAGTTGCCATATCGGCTATGGCTGGCGCGACGACAAATTTGATTTCAGCGTTGAAGAGAACGTTGACTGCCTGGTCTGCCACGACCATTCCGGCAAGTACACCAAGCCATCCGGTTTTGCCGGCCTGCCAGTCACCAAGGACACAGAATTCCCTGCCGGCTCGGGCAAGATCGTGCGCGGCATCAACCTGAAGGAAATCGCCAAGAAGGTCGGCCCGACCACGCGCAGCACCTGTGGCGTCTGCCACTTCAACGGCGGTGGCGGCGACGGCGTCAAGCACGGCGATCTGGACACCTCCATGGACAACCCTGGACGGGAACTCGACGTCCACATGGACGCCAAGGGCCTGAACTTCGCCTGCGCCACCTGCCACAAGACCGATGACCACAAGGTCTCGGGTAGCCGCTACGCACCGACCGCCAGGGACAAAGCGCCGACCCACATGCGCGGCGAAGCCGACAAGACCAACCCCGACACCTGCCAGGCCTGCCACGGTCAGGCGCCGCACAAGACGGTGCGGCTGAACGAACACACGGCCAAGATCGCCTGCCAGACGTGCCACATTCCGGCCTTCGCGCGTGGCGGACAGCCAACCAAGATGTCCTGGGACTGGTCGACCGCCGGCAAGCTCGACAAGGACGGCAAGCCCATGATCCTCAAGGACGATGATGGCTACGACAAGTACATGACGATCAAGGGCGACTTTGTCTGGAAGGAAAACGTCAAGCCCGAATACGTCTGGTTCAACGGAACCAACCACTACACGCTGGTTGGCGACAAGATCGAAAAAGGCGACAAGCCGACACAGATCAACCATTTCGAGGGCAGCGCGACCGACGGTAAATCGATGATCTGGCCAATCAAGCTGTTCCGCGGCAAACAGCAATACGACCCGATCAACAAGTCGCTGGTCATCACGCATCTGGCCGGCAGTGATGGCACCGCCTTCTGGAAAAACCTGGACTGGGAAAAAGCGGTCACGGCGGGTATGGCGGCAGGCGGCGTCAAGTTCTCGGGCAAGGTGGACTTCATCGAAACCGAAAGCATGTGGGCGATCAACCACATGGTGGCACCGAAAGAGAAAGCGCTGGGCTGTGTCGAATGCCACGCCAATGGCGCGCGCCTCGAGAAAATCGACGGCGTCTACATGCCGGGTCGTGGCCGCGATCACGCGCACTGGCTTGAGATCGGCGGCTGGGCGCTTGCCCTGCTGACCTTGCTCGGCGTCATCGGACACGGTCTCATCCGCGTCGTCGCCAACAAACGCAACAGCTAACCGGAGAACACCCATGACACGCGTCTATCTCTTCAAACCCTTTGAGCGCTTCTGGCACTGGTGCCAGGCCATCCTGATCATCTCCATGCTGGTGACCGGTTTCGAGGTCCACGGCACCTACCGCCTGTTCGGATTCGCGAAAGCCGTGGACTACCACACCATCGCCGCCTGGACACTGGTCGGGTTGTGGATCTTCGCCATCTTCTGGCACGTCACAACCGGCGAATGGCGCCACTACATCCCGACCCTGAAGAACGTCGCTGCGATCGCGAACTACTACTCGTCGGGCATCTTCAAGGATGAGCCGCATCCGTTCCGTCCCAGCCTGAGCAACAAGCACAACCCGCTGCAACGGTTGACCTATCTGGCCGTGCTGACCCTGCTCAGTCCACTGATTTGGTTCACCGGCTGGCTTTATCTCTTCTATTCCAGCTGGGCGGCTTGGGGGCTGGGCGGCTTGCGCCTGGAGTGGATTGCCACCGGCCACACATTGGGTGCGTTCCTGATGCTGACCTTCCTCATTTCACACCTTTATCTGTCGACCACCGGGCACAAGCTCACCTCGCAGATCAAAGCCATGCTCACCGGCTGGGAAGACCTCGGCGACGAAGCAGCACCGGGCAAACCGCACTAGCCCAACTCAGACTTTTTTTCCACGTCAACTTTTCCAGGAGTATTTATGAACAGAACATTCAAGAAGAAATTGCTGGTTGCCCTGATCGCCAGCATGGTGTTGCCGATCGCGGCCCAGGCCGCAGACGCCGACCTGCTCAACAGGATCGACAACATGTCGCGCGAACTCGAGGCCCTCAAGGCCCAGGTCAAGGCCAACGAGGCCAAGGCCGCGCAGACGGCACAGCAGGTCAAGGCGGTCGCCGCGAAGTCCGACGCAACAGCGCTCGATGATCTGAAGAGCCAGGTCACGAAGCTCGAAGCCAAGTCGCTCGGCAAGTGGCTGACCGTGGGCGGCGACTACCGCTTCCGCGTCGACTCGCTGCAAGGCGAGACGAAGACCTTCACCGACGTCACCGCCACCTTCGCCAATGCGCAGAACACTTTGCAAGGCGAGTTCTTTGCCAACCCTGCGGCGCCCTCGTCGCTCAACCCGGGCTGGACCACAGCGCAGGCCTTGTCTGGCCTGATGGGTTTCTCGCAGGGAATGAGCCGAGTCCAGACCTATGACCAGGCCAATGCATTCCTCGGCGCCAATGCTGCCATGGCCGGCGCGATGGGTGCCTTCGCCGCCACCGTTCCCGCATACAAGCCGAATAACAACAGCCTGTACAGCAACCGCTTCGGCATCGATCTGAACGCCAAGGCGACGCAGGACGTCAGCGTCACCGCGCGCCTGCAGATGTACAAGGTTTTCGGCTCGCAGGATGAGTCCTCCATCGTGAATTCGGGCAGCGCACCGTTCTTCAGCGACCGCGTCGGCGTCTTTGACGGAACGCTGAGCCATGTGCCGTCAAACAGCTACCTCAACGTCGACCGTGTCTACGCGACTTGGAGCAATATCGCCGACAAGGAGATCTGGTTCTCTGTCGGGCGTCGCCCGACCACCAACGGCGCACCCAGCAATCTGCGCCTGAACAATCCGCGTCCGGGCAATGGCGGCACACCGTCGCTGCTGATCGACTACGCGTTTGACGGCATGACGCTCGGCTACGCCCCGGACATCGATGGTCTGCCCGGCGCCTACGGCAAGTTCTGCTATGGCCGCGGCTTCGAAAGCGGCTTCAGCAAGTTCGCCGGCAACTCGCTGGTCGACACCGACATGGTGGGCTTCTCCGTCGTCCCGATCGACACCGATCCGCTGCGTGTCTGGCTGATGTGGGATCGTGGCATCAACATCTTTGATGCACCAACCATGAGCAATACCTATTTCGGCAACACCGCAGCCAAGGTCAACCTCGGCGACATCGACTGGTTTGGCCTGGGCGCCATGAGCACGATCAAGAAGGTCGGCCCTGGTGATCTGACGGTGTTCGGCGACTGGGGCATGAGCAAGACCCATCCGAACAACAACGTGTCGGCCCAGTTCGGCTTCCAGGGTCTGATGACCGGCTCCTTCTTCAGCCCGGAGGCACCGACCAGCAAGACCGGAACCGCGGTCTACCTCGGCATGCGCTATGACCTGCCGTCGAAGACCAAGATCGGCCTTGAGTACAACCATGGCTCCAAGGACTGGATCACCTTCGCCCCCGCTTCGGATGACATGTGGACATCCAAGGTCGGCACGCGCGGCGACGTCGTTGAAGCCTACCTGATCCAGGAACTCGACAAGGCACCGGTCTCGTCGTTTTTCAGCCGCGCCTTCTTCCGCCTCGGCGTCCAGCACTACAACTTCAACTACACCGGCAGCAACAACTGGGTTGGTGCACCGGTCGAAACGAGCAGCGTCAATGGCCAGATGATGACGACGACGCCACTGCAAAGCGCCACCGACATCTACGCCACTTTCGAAGTGAAGTTCTAAACATTTTTCAAGGAGATCAAAATGAAATCGAAATTTTCAACGCTCATCCTGACGGCCGCGCTCGCCCTGTCGGGCGCCGCATTCACCGGCAACGCCTTCGCTGACGAAGGCAAGATGGTGGGGCCGGTCACTAAGATCAAGCTCGCACCCGATGGCAAGTCGGCAGTGGCCACCTTGAAGGACGCCAAGACCGGCGAGCAGGTCAACGTGACCGTCAGCGATGACCTGACCCTGGACAAGTTCAAGGACAAGCGCATCGTTGAGGGCGACGAGATCCGTGCCCGTTTCGACAAGGACGGCAAGAACACCGCCAAGTCCTTCAAGAAGACGGCCGGTTGCTGAGCCCATCGTAGCGACGCAGCAATCCATGCGCGCCTCTGTCATGCCGGACTTGATCCGGCATCCAGTGTGATTCGCAGCATGGATTGCGGGTACTGAAACCCCGGACTTGATCCGGGGACGCAATGACACGACCCGAGTCGTCGTGGCGAGGCATAAAGCCTCACCCAGGGAGCATTTACTCAGCAGTCAGAAATATAGCGGACAGATGGGTGTCGAAAGAATGACCGTACCAAGGCAGTGTCGTTAGCCATATTTTGCAATTGGTCTTCCACTCGGCATTCCAATTTCTCGCCCGCTTTGAG
>Ga0214249_1000043_pt1 | contig 66356 bp, 74 predicted proteins | sample TroBogypolimnion_17_FD_153087 | JGI IMG/M metagenome (GOLD analysis project Ga0214249, IMG submission 153087) | Freshwater microbial communities from Trout Bog Lake, WI - 23JUN2009 hypolimnion | ecosystem: Environmental > Aquatic > Freshwater > Lake > Hypolimnion/Profundal zone | place: Trout... | reverse complement strand
GTTCCTTCTCAGATATTGCAACTGCTCCCGATTCCCGCGACGGCGCTCTTTAATACTCTGCTTTCTCTTTTTGACAATGGCAAGATACTGCCGTCTCGCCTTCTGCCGATATGTGCGGGGCTTGCGGTTCTGATTGCTGAGACCATACAACTCATCAATCAACTGCTCCGAAATTTCTACATTTGTCTTTATAGGGCAGTGTATAAAGCCAAATCAGGTACAAACAAAAGCGCTTTAAGTGGCTATGGCTCCTTATCCACTTGACGAAATTTCTTGTCGTGCTACTGTACTAATACATTTATATTAATTACCATATTGGTCATCCTAACAGCAACCCATCTTCATGAAATTATGAAAAATCGAATTGCCATCATTAATCAAAAAGGCGGAGTGGGGAAAACAACAACATCTCTCTACCTTTCCCGCGGACTTGCCCAAAAAGGCAAAAAGGTGCTTTTAATTGATTTAGATCCACAAGCGCATTCGACTTTGAGTTTAGGAATTGACCCACAGGAAGCAAAGTGCGGCATTCATGACGTATTATTGCATCGACTAGACATAAAACAAGCTATTTCCCCAACAAAAATTCCCAATTTCTTTCTTGTTCCCTCCCATATCCGATTAGATAAAGCAGAACTTGAACTGATCCATGATCCCCTTGGTGCAACCAAACTGAAAAATACTTTAAAAAAACTTGATGATGAATTTGACTTTATAATTATCGACTGCCGCCCAACGCTAGGCACACTAACATATAATGCCTTGTTCGCATGCAGCATGGCCCTAGTTCCTTGCGAAATTTCACGCTATTCCCTAGAGGGTTTATATGACTTGATGGATACGATCCACAACATTGAAGAAGGACTTGCGAACGATTTTCAGTTCAAAATCCTTTTAAACCGTTTTGATTCTCGTAAAAAGGTTTCAAATGAATGGTTTCTGGAGCAAATCGCCAAACACCGTAATATACTTTTAAACACTTTCATCCGTGTTTGTGAGCCATTGAATCAAGCACATATGACTAACGCCTTAGTTTTAAATATCGACCCTAAATGCACAGGGGCTTTAGATTATCAACAACTTACCCAAGAAATCTTAGATTTATGTCAAAATTAGCCGACCAAATTAAAAATACAGGTGTAGTTGTTCGCCAACGCCATACTGAGGATCATCCGTCAATGGCTTTTGCAGACAAAGAAGGTCGACTTTTTCGCCTGGCATTAACTAGTATAAATGCCAACCCCAACCAGCCAAGAAAATTTTTTGACCTTTGCAAACTATCAGAATTAGCCACTTCAATTCGCGACAAAGGTGTTTTACAGCCGATTTTAGTTCGTGAAGATAAATCACAAGAAGATGGGCAATTTATTATTGTCGCAGGCGAACGACGCTTTCGAGCTGCTAAAGAAGCAGGACTAACCGTTATTCCCGCAATTATTACAACAGGGGATCCAGACGAAATCGCTATAATCGAAAATCTCCAGCGCGACAATCTTAAACCTGTTGAGGAGTCAGAGGGTTTAGCCCAGCTTATGTTAACACACGGCTACAACCAAGAAAGATTGGGGGAGGTGGTGGGTAAAGCCAAGTCAACCATTTCAGAAATTCTTTCTTTAACCAAATTGCCAAGTGCTATTCGAGATGAGGTTCGGAGCTCCGAACTTTCTAAAATGATCTTGATTGAAATAGCTAAGCAAGATACTGAAGAAGCCATGCTTGAACTTTATAAACAGATCAAGAAAGACGGTCTTAAAGGATACGCAGTACGAGACTTGACTCGCAATAGGAAGGAACGCTCAATGAATGCTCCTCTAGAAATTGCGCTCAGGAAATTCAAAGATTTAAAGAAAACTGTAAAAAAACTTGAGCCTTCTGATATTGGTGAAGCTGGAAAACAAGAACTTTTACAAGTTCTTGACGAGATTAACAAGCTCATGAACAGCTTATTAAATTAAATTTGACCATCTAAGCAATTATTAAGAGTCTCCTCAAAAAACGACTACTCCAAAAGCATGCTCATTGCTGGAAATTTAAGCATGCCACGAAGAATAGCGGCAATTCGAGTAAAGCAGATATGAAACAAGAAGACACAAACGTTTCTTTCCAGAGAAAGGAGCTCGTCATCTTTATCCGACTTTAAGGTTAATAACCTTTTCTACAAAATTGATGGACTCAATAAGTAATGGTTTATCAAATCTCAACACCGGCAACTGCCAACCTGAGGGATCACTGTCATGATTGAGGAACCATTGGCCAAAATCCAAAAAAACGTCATAGGACCTGGCTGTAAAGGTCGGATTGAGATCAAGAACCACTGCAAGTATGGCTCTTCTTTTTTCCTCCGTTGATCCCGCTCCTTTTGTTATTTTGCTTAAATTTCCTTTAACTATTGAGGTCAGATTCTCGACTATAGCCTGCCCCCCCTTTTTATATTTTGATGCAAGCGAAACGCAATGCCTCGCTAAATGCATGATTTATAAAAGGTACCCTGGTTTCAGTGGTTGTCTTTTGTTTTATATCATCATATACATTTTTTACAGAGCTGAGATTTCCCTACCCTTTGACATATATTCATTAATCCTTTTCGACCTCTTCAAACCCTTGATGAGAAAGTTTAACCCTACATTTCTTTAAATTGCTTAAAGAGTTCCAGCATATTTTCGAGAATCTTTGTAAATCGGTCAAAGCCGGGTAACATTTGAGCCAATCCCTCCAATTCTCCCGGTTCGGCACTGCAAATCAGACCCTGCAGCTTCATCGCATAATTCATCATTTCAGAATGATTTACTATGTCGGAATCATCACCCCCAGCAAGAATAGCCTCGATAAACTTATTGATCTCCTTAGCTGTCTCAAAACGCTCGTCCATTGAACCAAATGATTCCAATCTGATTTTTTCTACAAATGCGTCAAGGGCGATCTCGTAGTCATCATCCTCCATGGCTCGATCAATCGGTCCATGTTTGACCTGATTGCAAAGATCAAGAATCCGTTCATTCCTCGCCCGAACGATTTCATTCACCTCAACCAACCTTTCTACCTCGGCACGTTGATCCTGGTTAAGATCCTGTTTGACCCAGTGATTAATCTGCAAATTATTAAGAGGATACTGCTCCAAACCCTCACGATAGAGTTGAATCGTGATGTCAAGAACATTATCGTCTAAATCGTATGGTTGATACATCCCCATCTCAAGAGCTGCCTATTTGATTCCGGCTATTTTCAGCATATGAATCAAGTGCTTTCGCGAATTTAGGAAGCCATTTGATATCCCTGAATATTTTGGTTTTCTTTTTGGTTGATCCTCTATGCCTTTGTTTTTTGTTCATCAAATCTCCCTTACCGTTGAAATCACCTTTTCCACCTTAACAACATACCCATGCGACAGCCTGGTGGATATGATTCGCCGACAGACCTTTCCCAATTCGTCCAGGTCGGTGAATCTCTCTTTCATCCGAATCTTTTCGTGTGTGCCGATACGTCCCCAGCACCGGATCAAGACGAGTCCGAACAAGTCTTGTCCTGCCATAATCCGGTAGTAGACTTTACGGTTCTTCTCGGGATTAACGCATTCAAGGTATGTTTTATCTACGCAGATCATCATCTATCACCACGGCCTCTTCGTGTTACGATTTGGGAATTGTCTGTCATGAGAGAAAGAAAACGTATTCAGCAACACCAGGCATCTTCAAACGTGTCGGTATAAATCACCCAGGTATTGCTCCACTCTTCATCATTGTCAGTCACGACCTCCAACCAGTTCTGGCCATGGTGAATACCAGAATATCTCCCAATCATGAAATGTTGCCACATTTTATAATCGAAACTTTTTGTTCAAATGCGCCAGTTGATCAACTACCTCGTCTTTTCTAACGCTTTTACTGCTTGATCAAATACTTCACCTAGTGGCAAATGAAGCTCGTCAGCAATCGCATAAAAACGATCAAGCGTGTCCTTAGTTACTTTTAAATTAAGTTGTAGATTGCGGCCTGTCGTAAAGCGGCGTACGCGTTTAACTGGCTCTGTTGTTACTGGTTGACGACTTGGGAAGCCTGCTTGCTCTGCAACAGCATTAATTTGTTCACTGGTTGGTCTTGGAGCTGCTTTAACTTTCGGTTTAAATTCATCTAGTTCCGCATTAGCAAATGAATTGACACGCTGTGGCGTAGCTTCTTTTTTAGAATTTGTCATAGTAATAAATCCTTATAGAACTGTTGATCGTAGTTTTTCAATCACTTCTGTAGTGAATTCTTGCGCGTTTGTAATTGCTTTATCAATATTAGATACGGCTTTTTTATCTAAAAACTCCAAAGGTTGCCTAAATGAAAATATAGCTTTAAACGCTTCACGTTCGTTTAATTCGGAATTAAAAACAGGGATACCTGAATCTAAAAGTGATTTTTGAATATGAACCAATGTACGCGCCCGAATAGCCGAATTAGTACGAGTCAATAGAACGGCATAAGGAAGCACGTATGCTGCATTGGCGCGGCGCATAGACTTTTCATGTTGACGTATAACGTTTAGAGCTTTACTGGCCTGTTCCGCATCCAGCTCACTTCCCTGAGTGGGAACAATCACAAAATCAGCACGGCTCACGGCCATAACTACGATTTTTGAAGCCGTTCCTTCAAGATCGACAATTACAAAAGGGGTAAGTTCGGCGGCTTCGTCGATGCGATCAGCTATCGTTTCCTCTGTTACATCATATACAACCGTTAAGTTTTTCGGGGTATTTTCACCTATAGACCAGGAAGCGATTGGGTGATTAGGGTCGGCATCTATTACAGTTACCCGTGTTTTTTTAGCTAATTGTGAGGCGAGAATTAATGCTGATGTAGTTTTTCCAGCTCCGCCCTTTGGGCTTACGAATACGATGGTGGGCATAAATTTCCTTTCTGGGTTAATTTTAAAAATATTAGGTATCTAATTGGTATCTCGATGCTACCAGATAGCTATCTAGTATTTATAGGCCTTATTGCAGCTAATCTGCATTTGCTTTCATGATGGCATTTTAGTCTTCCTTAGAGTGTACTCTATGAATCTATAAAACTGGGATCATGCGCTGATTGCAACCTACTTTCGAGTCACCTTGAAAGCTCATTGGAATAAGTAACACCTAGCCGACATGTTACTACTAGATAGCTACTGGATATCTTACTGCAGCTCGCTTGCTACCAAGTATAGTTATCTGCCTAATAACTGATAAGTACAAGGTAGCTACTAGATATCCAATGATGCCAGATAGCTACTAGGTAGCCTTTAGGTTCCTTGTTACTACTAGCTAGCTACCTGTTACCTTATTGCTACTCACTTGCTAGCTATCCAGTAGCAGAGTATAACTAAAGGTATCCGGTAGGCATCCTGGGTCAAATATACTACTACCAGGTAGCTACCTAGTAGCTACCTGGTCACCTGGTTTCTAATAGATAGCTATAGGTTACCTAGTTGCTACTAGGTAGCTAGTATAAAATATAATAACAACATTTTTATAAACATCGCAACACCCTCATTTTTTTAGATAAGGGATTTGATATACAGAAATTAATAAAAAAAAAGAGCCGTTTCCCCGGTTAAGGAGAAACGGCTCTGCTTTTAACTACGTTCAGAATTTTTCAGTTCTTGAATTTTTTCAGTAAGAAGCCAAAGAGCTTTGTTGAGCTTAACGTTGCGGTCCAGGGCATTTACTGGCCTTGTGGTCATACGTTTAATTCGGCCAACTTCGTCAACTTTCTGCCCGCGAACACCGCCTTTTATCAAATTTTCCTGGATCAGATTGAAGCATGTCCAAAGATCATCCATACGGCGGTCATCATAACGGCGAGCCTCAAGCAGTTTTTCCGCTCTGAACGGAGATTCTTTAGGATCGTCGTATACAAGCTGAAGCGCGGCAGCTGCAAAGATTCCTTTTTCATTCGGCGTTAGCGCGATCGTCTTCATGGACTCAACCTGGTCGGAAACTATAGCTGAAGCATCAGCAATCTCTTGAGCTGAATTAACCAGGTCATCAAGATTAAACCCGACATGCCTGTGTGTGAAGTTTGCAAATTCGGACGACACCATCAAGCCATTTCCGCAGGCATACCGCCACACAGATGTGATCAGCTTGAAAGAGCTTCCCAGATCATGAGAATTCCAAAGGAGCATATCAACTCGCTCGCCTTTGGTGTCGAGTCCTTGTCGAGCAAACCGGATCATATGCTGCTGAAACCCGAACTTTTCCTCAAGTCTCGCATTGCTCTGCTCGGCTGAGATCGGAAACCAGCCCACATCGCGAAGTGCATCAACCACGGTAAGGGTAGGTACAAACGAGTACCGGGCCGATGCCTTGGCGACAGGTGAATACGATCCTGCAGCGGGTGCGATTGAAATAATGTTATCGTTGGTCAGTAGGGTAGGGATAGTCATGATTTGTCTCCTTAAAATTGGAAAAAAGGGTGCAGAGGCAAAACACGTCCCCCTTGGGGCGAAATGTCTTGCCCCTGTGAGGAATTCAAACCGAAAACCGGATTAAATTATCTATTCAATTTCGTCGTTATCCGTAAGCAGGGCCGAACCGGCGATGTAATCACCTTCAAGTCCCCCAGCCATGCGCAGAAGCGCTGTTGCCCTTGGATTTTCAAAGTGAGGTTTTAATTTGCCTTCTTCGTCGATCCATAATATCCGTCCATCTTCAAGATATATGGGCTGGATCATCGAACACTCAAGATACTTGTACATTTCATCCAGAGAAAAGGTTGCCTTCTCTGGAAAAACTATCTTTCTTGATCCGTTTGTTTTGATGAGTATCGCCATTGTCTTGCCTCCTTTCTAATTGAAAAAAGGGCAAAACAAACCCCGCAAGGGCAAGTTTTGCCCAGTAGGGGATTTAAGCCGGTATCCGGCTTGGCTATTGAATTGATTTTGGTTTGCTAGCGGGCTATCGCCATCGGAGCATCAGAACCGCCGACAGATCGGTGCAGACTGACATTATGACCGTCGGCCTGTCCCTGCTGGTAGGCGGTCATGTTGACTCTGGCTGCCCTGCCCTTCCGGCCAGGTTTCAGATTGGGAAACATCTGGTGCAATTTCTCGGAAACGGCTTTGTCCTTAACCACCATAAGTTCCATACCGGTAAGTCCGCAGGAATTCCTGGCGATATTGTCAGGAGCCGTGTTTTCTTTGAATTTTTTCAAACGGTTAAAAAGGGTGTTCAACAATCCCATGCGATAGCTTTTCTTGAAGGTTTCCCGACTGACACAGAAAACATCAGCCGAATAGTTATTCTTGGCGTATTCCCTGCTCATGCGCCCTATCGTCTGCCGCAATCTTTCAAAAAGATCCGTAATAATAGACAGATCGGTAATACCGGCAACAAATGTCAGCTTCCACGAATCGTAATACCGGCCACGAATAGCACGTCCATTGAAAACCTTAGCTATAGAAACACCAAGTTGCCCTTCCCAAGATTGATAGGCTTTTGTTAATCCGCATACCTCATTGGATTCGACATTGGCCCCGCTGCCGTTGATGGCAACATCTACCACGGAAAGGTTGTGTTCGCGCATCAAGGCCTCGGCCTTGCTCATGGCAAGAGCTGCTTCGTGCTCATTGTCGCTTGCACTCAGGGCAAGGAGTTTTTGCAGTTTCTCGATGATTTTCTGATCCATTTTATTTCCTTCCATTGTCTTGCCTCCTGATTGAAATGAAAAAAGGACAAAACAATGCCCAATAGGGACGAGTGTCTTGTCCCTGGTGTGGGGGCAGTTCATAAATGAACTGGCGTTGAGTAGTATTATTCGTTGGGGGAGATTTATGGCTCTCCGATAAGAGCAAAAATTTTTCTCTTTACTTCGCCCAACTCAAAAGATGAAACCTTTCCTTTACGATTCGCTTTGCGCACAACCCAATCAAGGCTTTTAACTTGATCGGCCAGGGCAACATTTTGACGATCACCGGCAATCAATACCTCGAAGGGATAGCCCTTAACCTGTGTCGTCAAAGGACAGCAAAGCATCAGGTTGGTTTTTCCGTTATAAGCCGCTGGGCTGAGAACCAGTGCCGGTCTATGACCTCCCTGTTCGTGGCCAGCTTGCGGGTCGAAGTTCAGCCATACAATATCGCCAGCTTCCGGCACATATGGACCAACCATCAAAATGCCTCCTTACCGACCGCAGGACCGAAGTTGACTTCGGCATGTAGGTTTTCAGGAGTAATACCAGCTAACAATTGGGAAAGGTCATATTTTTGGGTAGCTCGTACTGGTTCAATAACAATACGTCCACCTTCCTCATGCACATCCACAGTTTCGTCCAGGCTTAAACTGACAGCTTTCATAACAGCAACGGGAATACGCACCGAAGCACTGTTGCCCCATTTTTTCACGATTACATGCATTGTCTTCCTCCTTAATATCGTTATTGATAGTATAGTTCATAATAGAGTATGTTGCAACATAGTTGATACATGTCGACTATATTTCTATGCTGCTACTTGTCTCTGACGCACCTCCGCCAGAACAAAGTCAGACTGTTCCCGTGGCCTGAAGATACGAATCGGCTTGCCGTTGATCTCACCAACCCCTTTACGGTCGTACCAACCGACTTTCTTTCCAGCCCAATACACGGAGCCTTCCATGAAGTCGAACCGGTGCCGATCCACATACGCCGTCGCAGTCTGGTTCCGAATATAGACCCTACCACGGATAATATACTCATGGCTGATAGTCGCGGTCCCTGTTGCGGTCGTAATGGTGGTGGTAGTGGTCACGGTGACATCTTCCGCTTCATCCAGGTTCAGGTTGGCAAAAAGTTCCTGCTGCCTGTACCGGGTCCACGCTTCTTTCACGTTCTCTATCTTTTCGCCAGTCCCCGTAAGTGCCTTGGCCATCTCAACAAAGATACTGTTTTCCGATGATGACATGGCCGCAAGGCCCTGTTCGGACAGCACCCCCTCCACAGCAAGAGATGTCTCCATCTTTTGGGCCAGAAGTGAGAGCGCCTTATCCTGCATTGATTGAGAATAACTCATGAAGAAAACCTTCACCGGTTGATCCTGGCCTATCCTCCACGATCTCCGGCTTGCCTGCCGAAGCGTAAAGACAGAGTAACCGCACTGGAAAAACACAATCGTCGGAAACTCCAGCAGGTCCAGGCCCGTTTTCACCAAATTAGGATTGCAGAGAAGACAGTTATATTTACCTGTATCAAGTTGTTTTTTCAGCCATTCTTCACGGCTCTCCGTCTGAACCGTATCGCTACGGAGTATCAGGGGAGAAAATCCGCGTTGAATGATCTTTTCTTGCAGTATGGGGATCAAGTCCCTGGTGCCGGTGTGCTCCAGAAAAATTGCAACCTTCCTGCCCTGGTGCTTCTCGGTTGCCAGAATCTCAAGCAGCCGTTCTTCTTTGGGTAGAAGGTCAATATTCAAAGCGGGAGCAGAGCCGACAAGCCGTTGTGTTCCATGATCCTCCAGAACAATCCTCTCTTCGATCCGGCAACCATCCACATAACCCAGGAGGCTTTGCAGCATTTTCCCGAGCAGTCGCATGTCGCCTCTGGCCAGAGCTGTTCTGGTCTCATCCCTCAATGTTGTTTCCAGTTCCCTGTATGCCTCTTTCTGTTCGAGGGCCATGTCGACGGAAACAACAATCTCTTCATAAGACGGAAGATTGTCACTGATGTCCTCCAGTCTGACAAAGGCTGATCGTTCCAATAACAATTCAGGCAGGAGTAATGGCGACACTCCCGGCTTTTCCGTAACCCGGCATCTCCCGGCGATCCTGCGACCAATACTGGCCGCATTCAGGCTGGATTGCAGGTCCTTGCTGTCATAGGTCTTCTCAATCACGCCGAACCGTTCCGCAAACTGCACGGTTCTTCCATACTCAAAGCCGGATTGGTGCATCCACCGTGGAAACATCCGCCACAGGAGATAAAACAAATCCTTGCTATATCCCCCCATTACGGTTCCCGTCATGGAGAGTACTTTTTTTGAGCGTGAAATAAGGCAGGACATGGCTTGACCTTGCGCCGTGCCGCCGCCCTTGAGTTCGTGAACCTCGTCCAGAAGAAGCAGGTCGAAGAAATCTTTAGGAAAATATCTTTTGATGAATTCGGCCTTGGCATACCGCCGAACCTTTTTGTTATCCGCTACCCAGAGCCTTGCCTTGCAGTTCGGGCATCCCTCGAAGTCCTGCAGCAGATGCTGACCACATACAGGACAACACCTATCACCATTGATGGTGATCCGACGGGGAATTCGCTGAAAGTGCAATTTCGACCGTTCCTTACCGATGACCCAAATCTCGGTCCCTTTCGGCTTGGCCGGTGCAATCTTGCTCTCCAGGAGCACACCCATCTCTTTCCCGTTGAGATTGACACAGGTGCAGCCGGAAATGGTGTTTTCCGCTTCCCTGATCCACTTCTTGACCAGGTGGCCGGGGCATTGGATTAATATTCGTTTGTTGGTTTTCGGAAGCAGATGCGCCACGGCAAGTCCCATAAAGGTCTTGCCGCTCCCCATAACGCCGTTCAGAAATCCAGCCTTCTTGTCTTCGACATAGAAGGACCTGGCGATAGGGAGGATTCCCTTGGTAATCTGACCGGGAAAGGGGGTTCTCCGCAAGGTTTTCAGCTTCTCCCTTGCCTGCATATCCCATTCGTCTTCCGATGCTTGAGAGTAGACCGGCTTCATCTCTTTGAGGACCTGGGCCTTTAATACATCGCCCCATTCATCCAGGAAATCGGTCAGCTTTATCGTTTCAGTTTGAGTTTCTACGTCACATGACTGCATAATTGCCTCCTTTAAAAAAAGGGGAGGCAACTCCCTTGCAGGGAAGAGGCACTCCCCTGGTCAGGTGTGTGGGTTGGAATCAATCCGTTTGAGGCACTAAAAAGGCTGGTATTAATGAAATACTTCTCTTAGAATTTCATTAAGAACCTTATTCACACTCTTTTTTCGAGTAGCAGCAACTTCAATAAGTGCAGTTCTTATATCTGGTTCCCATCTAAAATTGAAGCTTACAGCTTCTTTCTTGAAGGGATCTATCCCAGCATCTTTACATGCTTCAAGATAAATCTTTAAAGAAGTTTTTCCCTCTTTTTTAAGATCATCAATATTGGATGCGTAAAAATCTGCACCCCCAGATAAGTTAAGAAACTCACCCCGTAGCATCTCAATTTCTGAATCATAGCAGATTACAGCTTTTTGCCCATCGATTGTCATTATATTTGGATTCATGCTCCTTATGTTACCTCCCTTCGTTGAGGAGAAATCCCATTCTCTTTGAGCCAAATCTTTATACTGGTAATTGCCCCCTTGTCCATATCAGGCCTTGGATGTGGTCTATGAAATACTCGTATTACTCCAAAGAGTTCCACCGAGACTCTTGACCCTTCTCTTTCACTGACAATTGCCCCAAGATCGGCAAACAACGCGAGAATCTCTTGCCATTTGATATTGGCAGGGATTGGCCGCTGAAAAATCTTTTCCAGTGTCTGCTCATTTTTCTTTTTCATAATTTATGATACCACATTATGATACCACTATCAACTGCCGTAATATCACTTTTTGATATTGAATGATTGTTGTTAAGCATTATCTCGAAGACATCTTCAATTCAGATACTTGAGCTTGATGGCATCGAGGATCTTTTCCTGCAAGTCTTCACCTCCATACGAATAAAGCTGTTCGGGATTCATTACTTCATCCCACATCCAATCAATCCATTGCCTTTTGAGCGGGATTGTCGTGAACGTATCCAGCCGTCGAAATGCCCGTTCCTTCACGGTGAGCAAATCTCTGCCGAAGACCACCACGGACTGGTTGTTGTCCTCATAGAGAAATCGTTGAACGATAATCTTGTTCACGGTTTCCCCGATTTTCCGGACTCGGACAGCTTTCGTATTCTCAGAGGTAGAGGAGTTATAACTATAAAAGTAGCAGGGGATTTGATCGTTTTCGTTTCCGAAGACAATCTGCTCACCCGTTGACAACTGAGCCGATATGGTCTTGACGTATGACGCTGTTCCAACCAGGCTCATCAAAAACGCCCGATACTCGGTACGGTAGTGATAAGAACCGTTGACGTATCCCGGCTCAACCTTTCTCGCTATCAGTGCGTCGCAATAGGCTTCGTAGCCACAGGTGCTCACTTTCTGGTAATCGTTTTCCATTGTTTTTCTCCTTTGCGGGTGCAGGGAGAAAAACAATACCCCCGTTGGGAGATATGCTCTTCTCCCTGGTGTGGGTAAGTTGGACTGCTGTCTTTTTGTTGATGCTGATTACTGGATGGTGTGGAGTGTCGCGGTGTCCATGTCAATGATCCTGACCGTGGGGACGTATTTGTCTCGGATGGTGACAGTGCCACCATCGCCATCTCCATGGCAGGACGCACTCACGACGGGAGCCTCCTTTTTGACAACTCCTTTAACCACCAGTCTCTTTCCGTTTTTCTCGATCTCGCCATTCATGAATCCTCCGGCCAGAACCAAGGCCAGATGACCGTTTTCAAGCATGGTGAGAGGACGAATGAAGTTTTTCTTTTTCGGTGCCAGCTCTTCGAGAACCCCTGTTAATATTCCTGCCTTCCGAACAGCCGGGATGCCCGTTGTCGGGTCAAACCTGTTGGTGCTGAATGCCGCCAGTGGCTTTATCGCCGTCGGAACTTTGATCGTTAGCGGAGCTATGATTTCCAGTGCTCTTACTTCCTCACAGAAGTCTTCCGGCTCCATCGAACCCAATTCTCTCAGACGTTGCTCAGTGATTGCGGCCTGGTCAGCAAAGATTCTCTTCCGCCAGCCAAATACAATACACTGTTTAAATGCCTGAAATTCATCATCGGGAAACCCAACAATCTGGACCTTGAAGTTACGGGCGAGAGCCTGGGCACAGCCTTTGTCCGCCAGGACGTAATAAGGGATAAGGAAGATCAAAAATCCGTCCGGCTGCAACGAATTGAGATACTGCCGCAGAAAGAGGGTTTCCATACGTTGGGATTTTTTATCGGGACTAAGCGCAATGTCATACGGGGGGTTTAAGTATAAAAGCCCGAAGGCCTGATACGTAAACCTGATCTCATGCAGAGCATCCCCCCACAACACCTGATTAAGCCGTGGCCGAGCCTCAGTGGCGCGTTCATGGCTAAGTTCTACTCCATAGGTGGTTGTTCCTGCCGTCGCCAACCGGGAAAGTGTACTTCCTTTTCCGCAGCAGGGATCGAGCAAACGTGCGCCGTCCTCATACGATATCTTTGATTTTAAAAGTTCGCAGACTTTATCCGGTGTCGGAAAAAATCCTGCTTTCGCTTGTGATCCAATCCGGGCCATTTTTCTCTCCTTTAGGTTTAAGAATAGGTTTTGGACTAATTATACAGCGGACGAGAAGCTGTCGCGTATTTCGTTCTGGAAAGCCACTGCCTCTTCCAGAGTATCGAAAAGTCCGCAACTCACCGGCTCGCCTATGTCGCTGTAGTAGTCGTCGTCTTCGTCCATTTCCTCTATCTCTATCCAGATTTTATACTTTTTCATGATGGTAGATCTCCTTCTGGAGTCAGCGATGCAGCGAATGCTTTCGCCTCTTTCATTGTCAGAAATGTTCTGCAGCCAGTCCAGCCGAATAATTCATGCAGACGATACCGGATGAGATACTTATGTTTCTCAGGCATCCCTGGTCTTCGGTTGTCTCCTGTAATTTTTTCAATAGTGCACTTTTTCATGATGTTCTCCTTGCCCGTTATACCGGGTTGGTGTTGTTTTGACCGTAACACCCCTTGACCAGGACAATGGAAAATTCCCAATCAACTGTTTGATACAATCGCAACATAGAGATTCATCGCCTTTATCTATTTTTTTGCCGCAACCGGCACAAAGATACCTATCCATGTCAGGCCCCCTTGCATCGTTTTATGTCCAGCCACGATGAAGTGGCACCTGCTTCCTGGAAATCACTGATAGACTGACCCAGATCAGCCAGAAATGCTTCCAGTCTTCCGGTGTTCAATGATGTTCTGGACTGTGTTCTTTTGTTCAGGATGTAGTTGTGGACCTTAATCGGGCCGACAGTTTGCACCACATCAAGAAGGTTCCTCTTAATCGGTTCGATTTTTGCCTTCAGGGCTTTTTCTTCTTCCTGCAAATGCTGCAAATCCTCAACGATACTCGCCATGTCAGGGGCCTCCTGGGCCTCAAAACGAGGACAATCGAGAAGGTGATCGCAACATCCGCACAACAGACCAGGCTCAGTCGCCAATTCAACGTCATCTCCTTGCTGTATGACCTGATAGACTGACCAGATTGCTTCAGCCTTGGCCTTCAAGTTCTGGAAAACGGTTTCATTGGGCTGGTATCCGGAAAATAATCCAACTTCTCCGCTTGCCAGGTCAAGGGAAAGAATCGCTCCTTTGATCGTATAGTCGGGATACTGCTCAGCCATAGCACCCATCTGGGCGTACATCTGCGATTCCCATGAACCATAAGGCGTCGTGGGGACAGAGCCGCTTTTTACTTCCAGCAGGGCCTTGACCTTGGTTGTTTTTGACGTGAAGACGAAATCTATATGTACCAGAAACGGGACGTTATCAGTGTTTACTCTGATTTCAACCTGTCGCTTACAGTTCGTGAAACCGGCTGCGGTGAACACCTTGGCTACGATCTCTTCTGCCATGTGGCCTCGTTCAAATCGAAGGAGGGTGGCAAGATCGCGCTCTTTCGGGCTGATCCGTTCAAGGACAACCTTCCGGGGGCAATGGCCAATATCCGATGCGCCGAGATAGTTTCTGCGATCTCCGAGTGTGTCTGCTGTGTGCTGTTTTGATAGATTGCGTAAAGTGGTAAGAAATGTATTGATGATGTCCATGATATCCTCTCGAAAGTAATGAGAGAGGATACACGAATCCCCTTGAGGGAAAGTGTTCACTCCCTCATTGGGTTTGGTTGGTTGTCGTTACCGGTTCTCGTCAAAAGGGTACGTCTTCACCCTCTCCGGGCGGCAATCCTTGATCGGAATACGAAGACGAGGAATCATCTCGTTTACCGCCGCCGAGCATCTCCATCGAAGAACCGATGATCTCGGTGACATACCGGTCGATTCCGCCTTCGTCTTGCCATTTCCTGGTCTGTATTTTGCCTTCAATATAGACCTTTGACCCTTTTTCCAGGTGCTCTCCGCAGATTTCAGCAAGCCTTCTCCAAACGACGATCTTATGCCATTCGGTTCTTTCTTTTTGTTGACCATCCTGATCTTTCCACCTTTCCGTTGTAGCAACGGAAAATGTCGCGACAGGTGTGCCTTTCCGGGTGTACCGTACTTCGGGATCATAGCCTAAAATGCCGATAATTTGTGCCTTATTCATTTTTTGTCCTCCTGGACGTTAGAACCAGGTGGCGCAAATCCCCCACTGCGGGGAACTGTGTCGCCCCCGGTTGTGGGTTTCTGCTTGATTAATTCATCGTGGCGTAAGCGCTCTTGAACCAATTCTTATTCGAACTATCCCATTTAAAGCCGGCAGCCTTCAGCATGTCTTTCTTTTCGTAGACCTTTCCGCTTGCTATGAAGCGATCATCAACACGCTGGAATTTGATCCCGGCGATTTGAGGTAGAAGGCTCGGCGGGTCCTGATTGCTGTCTTGGGTTGGTTTATTGGAATTTTCCACTGGTTTTCTTTCGTTTTCATCTCCCGCAGCTTTCAACTCCTCCTTATCCTTCAATAACTTGTTATTTTGAATTGATTGATTGCTGATAGCCTGGGATTTTGATGATTGTGCTGCTATGGTTTGCTGTGTAGATGCTGCTTGTCCCGGTGGTCGGGAGGTTACGGCAGCTGCTTTACTTTGTGACGATCCTTTGTACACTTTTTCAAGCAAGCCTCGGTACGAATCGGTTCCGATAGAGAGAACTGCAAAATTCTTCTGAATCGCATCCGTTATCGCGCCTTTATACGCGTCTCCGACATTATCCTTCACGATCATCATCTGGCCGCATTGTGAACCTTTACAAATCCATTCATCTTCGATGCGGATAAAAAGTTTCACTTCGACCACGGCCTGTTGGTTAAAAATCTCTTTGCTTAGACACTCATAGCGCCAGTTTTCAGGAAGAAGCACAGCGTTGATCGCATCAAAAATATACTGCGGTTTATAGCCATAGCGAACCTGTCCAATAACCTTGCCTTCTTTATTGGTCATTTTCACTTCCTGTACTGCTTCCTTGCCCTGGGAACGGAGTTTTTCGTTGATGGTGTCTACGATTGTAGACAAGATGTTTGCTGCCACTGTTGTATCCTCCAATGAAATGAAATTTCAGGAGAAAACAACAAAACGCCCTTTACGGGAGTTTGTTTTTTCTCCCGTGACTGGGTGTTTGTTCCCATTGACGATAAATCGTAAAATATTACGACATATCAATACTATAGGTCTCAACCCAGCGGTAATCTTATTTTTTTAGGTTACTGCTTTTCGTTATGTTGCTGCTTTTTCGTTAGGCGACTTTTGAAAAACGTAATGTTTTCAGAAAGATGCTGCTTTCGGTGGGCGGATTTCTGCTGTTTAGATTAATGTCAGAAATTTTTTCAGGAATTTCGGACGCGCGGTTGGGTTGTTCGGTGGATTTTTTCTTCAAGTCCCAGAGGCTTGTATCTGTAATCTTTAATGGATCACCTTACCAACCTACTGTTTTTGAACCGGTCAATCGTCCTAAGACTTCTCGATAACCACCACTTCGGTATCTGTAATCTTTAATGGATTACAGATGCTCTCGTTTGGAGCACGTCGTCCATGCTCGATGTACTCGAAGGTTTACTCTCTCTAAACGTATTTCGAGAGGCCAGCGTTAGTCTCACACCTACTCCGAAATTGGCGTGAAATGACCTATTTTCTTAGGAAAAGCTTCTGCACGAGGGCAGGGGTTGCTTTTTATTTAAAAGAAAATAAGTAGAATGAGTGATTGGATATTAATTTTCTTCATTCAAAAAATAAAGAAAAAAATTCAGCTTTTTTTTACAGCTCTTTAAAATAAATTCCTTTCTACCATATCCGCGATCTCTCGCATCGAGTAGAAGTTGAACTTAAATGCGGTGCTTCTATACCATCTTCCGTTGACCCTAGCCCGGTAGTTATTATACCACCACTCCTGATCATTGGCCGGAGGAGTAGGGTTGACGTTTCTTTTGTAAGGTCTCCACCTGGATCTCCATTGTTTTGCTCGAAAGAGTTCAATCCTTGTTCTTTTTTGCCCTTTTACAGGGCAATTATTTACGATGATAATGTGATTTGGAATTCTTTCTTCGCTCATCTGTCCTATCCCAATTTGAGATAAAAAAAATAAAATCAAAAAGGGTCCTAAAAGAAACTAATTGTCATGAATCTATAATTATTTCAATAAAATCCAGACCAAATCATGACCTGATGTCACAGTTTCATGACCAGAAGTCACAAACTATACAAAGGTCCAAAGGTTCGGAAGACAAATAATTACATTTTCATTTAGGGCCTACTCAAAAATAGTTCAACATAATGTATATGAACCCATCTTGTTAATTATTTTGTACTTAAACAAGTATATACATTAAAAACATGACCAGATGTCACGGGTTTTAAGGAGAGGATTTAAAATATACAAAAAGAAGGAACGATCCAAAAAACAATTAACTATGGGTAATCGTGATTGTTTTTAAATTTTTCTAGACAAAAACATGACCAGATGTCACGGCTGAGAATTAAAAAGTCATGAATTAAAATTTATCATTCCATTATTTAATTAAATTTAATTCTCTCTAAAAAATCTATTTAAAAAATGCTCATCAAGATTAATATATCAATATAAATCAAATATATACTTAATATTCATGATCAGATGTCACCGCTTCATTAACAATGAATCGTAACATGAAAGACGGTCTCCCTAAGTTAACCTTATCCTTGCGATGATTATTGGTATCTATGTAATATTAAGTCAAGATATGAAGTGATATATTTTATATATACGAGGAAGATGTCAATTGTTTTGAGAAAAACCAATAGGGAACACTAATGGGTTATAAAAGAGATTAAAAATTACTAAAAGAGACTAAAAGAGACTAACCGTCGCGTATAAATAATAATAACGATTCGTTACAGACAAAAACATGATCAGATGTCACCGTTTCATGACCTGATGTCACAAAAACATGATTAACTGTCACCATTTCATGACCTGATGTCACAAAATCATGACCTGATGTCACAACTATAAGAAATCCTATAAATATTTAATACCAGTATAGGGTTCTTTCTTTAATTTATAACACGAAAAGGAATATACCAACTTATTATGGGTTATATTTTGCATATTTATAACGTTAAAACAAATAGATATATTTGAAACATGATCAGATGTCACAGATTTATCTGTAAATATAAACAAGATCATTCTTGTCAATTTTCCATCTTTTACAGACCCCATTTTTCTGCAATTCTGCTAGAGCTTTTCTGACTATTTTTCTAATGGTGAAAAGAGGTTGCTCCGCATTAAGATTTATAGCAAGAATAAGAGTTGCTAACCCAAATGGAATTCCTCCACCCGTATGAGTCTCTAAGAAACGGTATAATGCTTTTGCAACATCACTTTTCAACTGGGCTCTTTTGTCCAAATTTATACCAGTTGTCATATTTGCACCATAGAGAGCAAGAAAATATGGATTTACAGTAATATCAACTTTAGTTGATTCTGGCTGTTGATCAACATTAGAAAGGATGGCACCGGTAATAGATCGTACAATTTTATGTTTATCTAAGTTAGCAGTATCAAAAAGATTTGTTTCGACAACAGATTTTGCAAGCCTTGTAAGGCCAACCTTGATAGTTTTATAAGTATTTGGTCCTCTGCTGATACCCATAATTCGGCATATTTCTGCGTAATCTGTGCTGAACTTATCCGATTTGTATTTTTTAACTAAAAAAAGTACCGCCAGCAAAACAGATTCATCCTGAATTGATAATTTTTCCCCTGAAACTGTAATAGTTCCCCATTTGTTTTTAATAATAAAATCCTTATACATCGGACGGTCAGATTTTTCTGCACGGCCCATGGGGAAAAATGGACTGGTCCGGGCGATCTCTGTCGGCATGAAGGCCAGTTTGAGCTGTTGTGGTTTACCAGTAACCTTCTGAATATGATCGTTAACTTGCTCAACAACGTCGGCAAGATATTTGTATCCGCCTTTTTTATATTCCTCCCATGTTACATAATCTGAAAATTCTACATACCATTTTTGACAAATAGCTTTTTCGTGACGAGGAAGACTTTGCAAAATCAATTCGTACTCATTTTTTTTATCTATTCCGTTTGTCACAATAATTTCACCCGGCGGATTATCTATTTTTTCCGGTATGATTATCTTAGCCACATTTCACTCCCGTTTGGTGTTTTTTGCTTGGACTCTTTTGGGTGCCTTGGAACACCCAAAAAAGTCTAGTTTAATCGTTTTCAAGAGGCGGGTTCTTGCGTGTATTAATAAGAAGTGTTCCTTTAAAGACATCATTTTTTATAACTGGAACCGCTCTTATATGAAATATTTCACCACTCTTAAGTTTGACATCAATAGTAACCTTCTCTCTTTTTTCCGAAGATAGAAATAGAGCATCGAGAACTTCCTCAGAATTTTCAATTTTTCTGCGCATTTTCAAAACGAGAGTTTCAAGAGATGGTGTTTTAACCAGGTCCTCCTCGTCAAGAAAACACCACCTATTGCTGGAGAAAACCAATTCTCGTCTTTCATCAAAGAAGGTCACACTTTCGTGGAGGTTTTCAAGCACCATTAAATGAAATTCGATTTTTTCTTTTAATTGATCAATAATTTCTAGTTGTTCATCTTTTTCCTTCACTTGTGCAAGAACTTCTAATATCAAATCGGCAGTGGTATTTTTCCCTTTCAAAGGGATATCCTGCGGTTTTTTTTCGAAAAGCTTTTTACCTTCTTGGATTATTTCTTCATATGAAACTTCAAAATATTTTGCAATTTTTGTAAGTCTTTCTGGTGGAATCTTCTTAACCTTCCCTTTATACATTCCGTGAATGCAGTTTACTGGGATGCCAGTTTTGTCGGCTATAGTTTTTTGCCGTACACCTTGGTTTATTTTGTTTTGGAAAAAAGCAGTAAAGAACTGGATATCATTGGACATAGTTATAAAATAAGGAGATAATTAATTTTAACAAACTGATCCTAAGTGGCCTTGTTAATTGTAAAATACAATAATCAGTCTTTTAAAAAACAAACAAATAAAACAATAAAAAACTAATAAAACAAAAATAAAACTTGCAGTTTATTTTTGTTTGCGTAAATATCGCGTTGCTTCTGGCTGCGCAAGAAATGTTAGGATCCATACACAAAGAGGCCAGATGTTGTAAATTTTTTCTTTCAAAAGCCTTAATGAAGCTATCTTCAGGATATATTTTTTTAAAAACACATCAAGAGGAAATTAGTATTGAAACAAGTTTCTTGCCACAAATTTATTGACGACAAAGATACCGCAATAGCTGCAGTTACGCAAAACGGCTTTGCCTTGCAATTTGTCAAGGATCAAACTCCTGAAATCTGTCTTGCCGCTGTTATGCAGGATGGAGTGGCTTTGGTGTTTATTGAGGTTCAGACCCCTGAAATCTGTCTGGCTGCTGTTACGCGAGATGGGGGAGCCTTGCAGCATGTCAAGGAGCAAACCCCTACACTCTGTTTAGCTGCTGTCACTCAGAACGGTTTCGCCTTGAAGCACGTCAAGGATCAGACCCCTGAAATCTGCCGGGCTGCGGTTACGCAGGCTGGATGGGCCTTACAGTATGTCAAAAAACAAACACCTGAACTCTGCAAGGCCGCTGTTGCTCAGGACGGATGGGCCTTGGAATTTGTCAAGGAGCAAAGCCCCGCAATTTGTGCGGCTGCTGTTGTACAGAATGGCATTGCCTTGAGGTTTGTTGATGAGCAGTACCATACAGACGAACTGTTTCTCCTTGGCTTTCCCCTCTTGATGAGCGGGAACTTACAGGAGGTTTGAAAATCTGAAGTGGAATCGAACATCGATAACTGAGTTAAAAAAAAGGAAAGATAATGAGCAATTAGGAGAGCAGTAAATATGGAATAAGAAGAAAGCGGTTATGGGCGGTGTTCTAGCACCACCCATAACCTAACCAGTACCTTTAGGCGCTAACCCATATACATGGCTGATGCAATGTTACACTACAAAAGTGTTCTCCTGCAAATATTTTTACTCCGGGATTTAGTTAATCCTCCTGCTAGACCTCAGTCCTGGCAGGGCTTTCCAGCCGATCTATCCGTGCTGATTCAGCAACAAAATCGTCTATCACTTCTAGATTATTACGCATTATTCTATCCACCTGATTTCACAAAATACATTTTGCCTCTCCGGCCCGCTGCTTTCTTGGGTAAAAATTATATTTTTGCAAAATCGTTTTTCGGTTTTGTTGCAGGGCAAAATCCCGAGATTGCATGGAGGTTGCCATGAACATCGCCGATCTTCCTTCAACTTTTCCTCTTCCCAAATCCGTACTTAAAAAGCTCTCCAGGCTTGGTCTGTTTGAAGAGCCCCTGTCCGAAGACGACATTGCCGTTCTCAAAGTGCTGGGAAAGATTTTGGACAACGATAAGGCGTTCCACGTTCTTATTCGCCAACGCTTGATACGAAAATCCAAAAAGGACAGGGAGGCGTATTTGAATACGCTCGATCTGGAAACCAAATGGGAAAGATACGCTTTCACCCGGTTCTATAATTATGATCCCCAGGAGCATGGGGGGAAGAAGTTACGATTACAAAAGGTCGTGGAAGATCTGAAAAAATATCTCAAATTCACGCCCAATTACTTCCAACTTCAGAGGCTCTATACGGTCAGGAAAAAGGCATATAACATCAAACTACGTAAGAAGAAAAACAAACAATTACAAAACGATGCGGACAAATAGCGTAATATCGCAAAGTTGTAGTGTTTTATTACTCAACCAGCACGGATAAGAAAAAAGATGATTCTGCGATAGAATAAATACGAACAAAATTAAAAACATAGAAGATTTTATTGCTAAACCAGCACGGATAAGAAAAAGAAACGTAGTTTCTCTGGTTCTTAAACTTCAAGAGCAGAAAGTGTCAGGCAAAAAAAGAGGCAAACCAATGAACAGAAGAAAAACGATTTTTGCAGCCGGGACCGTCCTCCTGGTCGCTGTTTTTGCCCAACCTGTTTTTGCAGCAACGACGATTGTACAGGAGGAAGGCACGCTGTTCTATTCGGAGACGGTCCGCTATCCGCCCGCCAACGCTTTTTTAATCGAGCCTACGTCGGCGAGAAGGGCTGAGGCCTGCGGCGACAGAGGCAGGACGGCGGGAATCACCGCAAAGGCTGGCGACGGATTTTTTGCCACCGACCTGGCCGGATGCGATCATCTTCCAACTGCGCATTTTCAGCTTGGCAGTGACATTTTAAGCACTGCCGAACGGCAATCGGTGCTGGACGGGTTGCGGCGGTGTCCGGTTTCTGAAAACACGCCGCTGCGAGTTACCGGTTACACCTGCTCTTTGGGCAGCGAGCAGGAAAACCGTACCCTGTCTCTGCATCGGGCCTGGGCCGTTGCAAACGTGCTGAGGGTGCATGGATATACCGTGAAAGATGAGGATATCCAGGGGAAAGGCGAGGAAAGTCCGCTGACTGACAATCCGAAGGATTTTAACATCAATCGTCGGGTGGAGATAACGCAGTAGTTTTCGCGGCCAAAAAAGGCGGCGAAGAAAAGAGAGAAGGGAAATCAACATTCACAAGGAGATATCTATGGAAACAGAAATTTCAAAAAAGATGGATCACGGCACCCGAAGGGCCGTGATGTGCGTGATGGCAATGACGGTCGTGTTCATTGCCCAGAATGCGCTGGCGTTCACGGTTCCGTCGTCGGGCTCGTTCGCCTACGACCTGTACGATCTGGCGGTAAACCAGATTCTCAAGGGTCCGGTAGGGTTCGTTGCGGGGGTCGGATTTATCGTGCTTTGCGTATTCGCCATCGCCAAGCAGATGGTTATGCCTGCGATTCTGTGCCTTTTCGCGGGTGTAATCCTGATTAAAGCCGACTCCATCGTGGCAACACTGGGCGGCGTGATCGCGTAACCGCCTATAACAATCCAATCAAAAGGGGGGCAAGACAATGGCCGCATACAGGTCCGAGTTTCCGCAATATATGTCATTGCCGACTGAGGTTTTGTGGTGGGGGTTAGACCAGGTGGCGATAGCCGCGCTCTCCTTTACGGTGGCGATTCTGCAAAGCGGAGTGGTTGTGTGGATTGGTTTTTTTCTGGTGAATTATCTGTACGGCAGAACCAAGCATCACAAGCCGCGAGGGTACATGAAGCATATGGCCTATATGCTTGGTTTTGCGAAAGTCGAGAACTATCCCGAATATTTCCAACAGGAATTCCACGAATGAGGTTTGCATGAAATTAGAACTGTTCACGTCCAAGATGAGCAACCTCTTTGTCGAAAACCGGTTGCTGAAGTTTGTGGTTGCGGTGCTTGCGGCGGCGCTGATCTTCAACTCTCTTTTGGTGTATAAGGCCGTTAAATACCAGAGGGTGGTGATCGTGCCGCCAAAGCTCCAGGAGAAAATTGAGTACGTCAATGGCAAGCCGAACGATGACTATGTTAAGGAATTGGCAAGAAATATCAGCTCGCTTGCGACGACCTACACCCCGTCCACGGCCAGGAAGCAATTCGATGCTCTTTTGAGCTATTACGCCCCGGAATCATACCCGGAAGGCTCAAAGGCCTGGTATTCGCTGGCCGGGATGATCGAGGATGCCAAGACCAGCTCGGTGTTTTTCATCCAGGATATCATATTGAAAGACGATGCCGTCGAGCTTTCCGGCACATTGAAACAATTCACCGGCGATACGCTGTTTCTGGGCGAAGTGGCCACGTATATCATTCAATACCGGTTTCTCGACGGGAAATTCCAGATCATCTCGTTTAGGCAGAAGACGGCCGAGGGGAAGAAATGAAAAAACAGATCATTATTGCAACGGCGATCTTGGCCCTCTGGGGCAGTGCTCATGCCGAGACGGGGGTGCCGCCTGAAGTACCGACGATGGTGGAGTTCTCCAACAAGGAGATCAACCGGGTCGTCTGTTCCGGGCCTATCAGCGACTTGATTTTTTCCAAGGAGAAGGGGCTGACCGGACATTTTACAGGCAACAACGCCTACATCAAGTTCACCTTCGAGGAGATCAACGGCAAGCGGAGCTACGCCAGCGAGCCATCGGAACTCTATGTCGTCTGTGACGGCTCGACCTATTCCCTGGTCGCCAACCCTTCCGACATCCCAGCCGCTACCGTGCGGTTGGCTCCGCCGAAAAGCGAGGGAGTCAACAAAAACCTGGCTCTCTACAAGAACATGCCTATCGAGAAGCAGGCGTTGAAGCTAATCAAGGAGGGGTATGCGGGGACATATCCGTCCAGCTACAAGGTGACTGAAAACAAGCCGGCCTGGATTTCTCTGTGTTCCGATCTCTCGGTGGTGCTGAAAGAGACCGTCGATGTGGACGGCGTGGGTCTGAGGTTGAAGATTTTCCAGGTAACGCTCCAAGGCCGCGAGAAGGATATCGACGAGAAGATTTTTCTGTCGAATCAGATCAGCGACTCGATCCTGGCGGTGGCTGTAGAGGATCACAAGCTGAGAAGCGGGGAGAAGACGAGGCTCTTTGTGGTTGAAAAAAAAGAGAAGGACGGTCCGTCGGCGATGGACAAGACGATCAAGACAACCTGGTCGGGGGAGGGAGAGTAATGAAGAAGTTTAACGACTGGTTTGGGTCGCTATCTCCTAAGGCCAAGAAAACCTTTGTGTTCGGGATAGCGGGAGCCATTTTCCTGTTGTTCACCCTCAAGCTTTACAAAGACCGGCAACCTCAGACGAGTCTGGCCACGGCCCCGGTGAAGGCGGTGGCCATAGACCCGGATCTTTTGCATAAGACGGAACTCTCTGAGAGCCGTCGCAAGGTGGAAGAGATGGGGGATGCGTTGGAGAAGCTCCAGGGTGAGCAAAAGGCGATCATGGACAGGCTGAAAAGCCAGAATACCGCCCCCGCCCCTGGCGCGGCTCCTTCTGGTTCCGGCGCACCGGCACCGGGGACCAGCAGCAGCGAGACTGCCCCTTTGCCTTATGTCCCTGACGCCGCCGAGGTTGAGTCGAAGGTCCATGCTCCGCCAGCACCCGGCCAGCCGGGTCCACAGGCAGGCCAGCAGCAGATTCCTCCGGGAACGCAGCAGCGTCAGGAGAAAAAGACGCTGGGCGAGATCACGGTGGTATCCAATCCGGTGAAGGCCGAAACTCAGAAGCCGAAGGAACGGACGGTCTATCTGCCCCCGTCGTTCATGAGCGCGATTCTTCTCACCGGGCTTGACGCGGGAACGTCGAATAACGGTAAGGCGAATCCCGACCCTCTTCTGTTGCGGGTCCAGACTCCGGCTGTCCTACCCAACGACGTGAAGGCCAATCTCGCCGGTTGCTTTGTGGTGGGGGAGGGACAGGGCCGTCTCGACAAGGAGCGGGTTGATGTCCGGTTGGTCTCTCTCTCCTGCCTTACAAAAGAGGGAAGCGCGGTGATCGACACCCCGATCAAAGGTTTTGTGACTGACGCGGATGCGAAGACGGGCCTTGCCGGTCATGTGGTGAGCCGGATGGGTGCGAGCGTGGCCAGGTCTCTTGTCGCCGGGTTTTTTCAAGGGGCAGGCGAGATGATGAAGACGCAGGCGACGACGACCTCCGTCTCCGGCTTAGGCGCGGTGTCAACGGTTAATCCCAGTCAGGTCGGCTCTTATGCGGTCGGCAGCGGCCTGTCGGCTGGCTCGCAGCGTCTGGCTGATTTTTATCTGACGCTTGCAAAACAGGCGACGCCGGTGATCGAGGCTAACGCCGACAAGCATGTGACGGTGGTGATCTCCGAAGGCAAGGAGCTTGTTATTAAGGATCTCCCGCAACAGGATGATGACCTGACGAACAATAATGAGGAATAACAATGCGTAGACTCAAAGCAATCAATCTTTTGGCAATATGTTTGTGTTTCGGGATTTCGTCCTGCGCGTCGGTGAAGGATATCGTCAACCCCTACGACGAGGACTTCCATTGTCGGGCGAAGGACACGGAGGGCAAATGTGTCGACACGCCTACAGCCTATCAGGATGCGCGATACCCGCAACCGACCGTGGAGTCTCAGGCGGAAGTTGCGCCTTCCGCCGACGAAAACTCCCCGGTTGTGGCCATATCGCCCGTGAAAGTCTTGAAGGATGAGGCGAAGGCTAACCAGTACAAGGCTATCACCGAGCTGCTGGAAAGCCCCCAGGCCCCCATGCTCAACCCGCCGAAGGTACTCCGGGTTCTGATCCTTCCGTACAGAGGCGAGAAAAACGAATTGTTCATGACGCGGTACGCCTATCTGGAAATCGAGAAAGCCTCTTGGGTACTGACGGACATCAAGGAAAAGCCATAAGAAATTGAGCCGATTCATTGACGACAAAAAGAACGTAATGATTGCGGTTACGCAAAATGGACAAGCCTTGCAGTACGTCGAGGAGGGGTTTCAGACAGAGGAACCGTACAACCTTTTCCTGGCTCTCCTGAAGGGCGGGAACTCATTGGAGACATAAGATGCTGACCTTTCTTGAAAAGGCGGTTTTAGGGCCGAACAGGCAGCTCAGGAATGGCGATCTCAAAAAGATGACGGAGCGGCATCCGTTCTCGATGTACCTGAACTACAACTCGTATGCCAGAGAGTATGACGTTTACGTCAATAACGACCAGACTCTGGGCTTGTTGTGGGAGTGCTCTCCTTTGGCCTTCGCGTCGGAAAAGACCCTGAAGTCCCTGGAGGGTATATTCCGTTCCGGCCTGCCGGGTGGCAGCGTGGTCCAGTTCATCCTGTACGCCGATCCGTATATCACCCCACTGTTGGACGCCTACAAAGCGAAAATCGTGGTCGAGAACCCTGTCATTCACAACAACGTCGAGAAGGTCATAGATTTTTTGTACGAGGGGAAAAACGGGCTGGACGCCTGTGCGGGTATCCCGATACGGAACTTCCGGCTGTTTGTGGCGGTCAAGATACCGGGGGACGCCAACAACATGCCGAAGCTGGAAGACTTCGAGGAGAAGGGGAAGCAGGCGTATCTGGAGAACATCCAGCGGCAGATCGCCGAGACGCTGAGAGGGGCGAAGCTCTTTCCGCATCCGATGCGGCCAGGCCGACTGCTGAAACTGTTGCGCCGGTTGTTCAACAGTTATCCCGGCAGGGACAAGGAACACAACCTGGGCGCTTACGATGACGGAAAACCCCTGCATATGCAGATCATCAACGCTGAAACCGTCATCAAGGAAGAGAGCGACTCATTACAGGTGGGGGAGAAGTATTTCGCCTGCATAACCCCCAAGTCTATGCCGAAGGAGGTTGACGCCTTGCAGACCAATTCCCTGTTCGGGGGGATCTGGGGACTGACAACGGATATGGATCAGATCAAGACCGGCTTTCTGTATACGCTTTCCATCCTGTTCGACGACAGCCTGAACACTCAAATCAGGGCGAAATGCGCCTTCTTGATGAACCAGAAGGGATTTGGGACACTTGCGGCGAAGCTGCAAAAAAAGCAGAACGAGTACCTGAAAGCGACGGACGAACTGGAGCATGGGGTGAAGTTTATCCGGATAGTGCCGGAGCTGCTTGTCTGGAGTGACAACCGGGAGAAGACGAGGGAGTCCTGTACCCGCGCCCATAGAATGTGGGAGAACCAGGGGTACGTGATGCAGCAGGAGACCATCTTTCGGAAGGTGATGTTTTTGTCGGCCCTGCCTTTCTGCTTCAACAACCGGGGGAAGAACGTCACCTTTATGGAGCGAGATTTCATCTGTTCGATGAACAATGTGTTACCTCTCTTACCGGTCCAGGGGGATTTCGCCGGATCAGGGACCCCCCGCCTGTTGTTCATCGGCAGGAAGGGGCAGTTGATCCCGCTTGATTTTTTTGACAAGGGATCGAACAACTACAATGCGTATTGCGCTGCGACTTCCGGGTCCGGCAAGTCGTTTCTGATCAACTACATCATCTTCAACTATTTGGCCACCGGTGCGCTAATCCGGGTGATCGACATCGGCGGCAGCTACAAGAAAATCTCCGATATACTTGGGGGGAAGTACCTGGATTTTCAGAAGGACACGCCTATCTGCCTTAATCCGTTCACCCATATCATCGAGCCTGAGGAGGAGCTGGCGGCGGTGTCGGCGGTCTTCGCGCAGATGGTGTACGCCAACTCCAGCACGGAGAAATGCAATGCAACGGAAGAAAATCTGATCCATGACGCGGTGCGCTGGGCTTGGGAGCAGAAGGGGCAGGGGGCCGACTCCGATACGGTCTACGATTTCCTGCGTCAGTTCCCGAATCTGCCCGGAACCGACTTCGAGGACATGAAGGACAACGAGGAGTTGATCGCCGCCGCGAAGAAGTTGACCTACAACATACGAAAGTTCACGAGCAAGGGCAATTACGGCAGGTTTTTCAACGGGCCGTCCACCTTCGACATCCGCCGCGACCCCTTTGTTGTGCTGGAGTTGGAGAACCTCAAGGTTCTGCCCGACCTTTACCGGGTGGTGACGCTGCTGGTCATAAACAGTGTCACCCAGGACCTCTATCTTTCCGACCGTTCCCGCCAGAAGTTTGTCATTTTCGAGGAGGCCTGGCAGTTTCTTGGCGACTCCCAGATGATCAAGCCGGTGGTGGAGGAAGGATACCGCAGGGCCAGGAAGTACAACGGCAGTTTCATGATCGTCATCCAGTCGATCATGGACCTGGTTAGCTTCGGGGATGTCGGCAAGGTCATCAACAGCAACTCCGCCTACAAGATGTTCCTGGAGTCCGGGGCGATAGAGGACGCTCAGAAGAATGGGCTCATCGACTATGACGAATTCGCGATCCAGCTTTTGAAGAGTATCAAGTCCCATCCCCCGAATTACTCCGAAATCTTCTTCGATACGCCGTTTGGCAGCGGTGCGGTCAGGCTTGTGGTCAATGCCTACGCTTACTTTTTATATACATCCAACCCCGTGGAGATCGCGGCCATGGTGGGACTTGTGGAGAAGCAGGGCCTGACCTACCACGAGGCTATCCTTGAGATGGTCAGGCGAAGACAGGAGGGAAGATGAATATAAGATTGCTCTTGTCGCCGTTCCTGCTGGGACAAATTTCGCGAAAGAGTTTTTGAGATCAAAAAACGAATGAGGGTGGGCGTGAAAAATCGAAGATTGGCGGTTTTAACCTTTGTGTTTCTTGTCGCAACGTCAGCGCAGGTATTTGCCGGAACCGAGAAGGACCTTGGCACCGTGGGGACGGTGTACCCGATTGCCGAGCCGGACCTGACTGCCGAGATGCGGGCCTACGCACAGGCGCATACGCCAAGCCTTGAGCAGCAGCGCAAAGCCATAGAGCACTATCAGCCGAGAGACCTCAGAAAATTGCCGAAGGCTACCCGTGACCGGACCTTCGACGTGGACATGACCTACACGCTCACCCACGATATGACGGACGGCAAAGGCAAGATCCTCTATCCGAAAGGATATACCTTCAACCCCCTGAAATACGTGAATTTCACAGGCGGGCTGGTGATCATAGACGGCAGCGATCCGAGGCAGGTCGAATGGTTCAAGAAGTCTCCCTACTTCCCGAATAAGCTGGCGATCCTGCTTCTATCCGACGGCTATGCCTCCCAGCTTAACAAAACTTTGAACAGACCTGTGTACTACCTAACGGGGCAGATCGCAGACCGATTCCGGCTTGCGGTTGTACCGTCGATTGTTGTCAGAAAAGGTGATGTGATGTCGGTTCGGGAGGTAAAGCTTAATGAAAAATAAGTCGTTGTATTTGATTGCTTTTTTTCTTCTTGCCATGACACGGCAGGTGTTTGCCGGTGTGACCGCGCAGGCATTCAACCAATCGACGGACGTGGACTATAGCCAGATCGATTTTACAATCCTCGGGATCTGTATATGCGGCGCGCCGCCGTATATGACGGAAGGGCTTTTGTATGAGTATTGGGAGCCGTTCCTGGTTATAGACACATCATCCGCCGCATACTATTCGGCCTATGAGGGAAGATCGTTTAATTCGAGCGACTCGTCGGACAGCCTGTGGGGCTCCAGCGGCGGCGGTTCAAGCGGTTCTGGGAGTCCTATGGGTGGCGGCGGCAATTCCGATTGCGCCCAGGGAGATTGCAGCAGTGGTTCGAGCACCAGTTATACCTCGAATTTCGGAGTAATCGGCCAGTTGACCATGGGCGGCAAGAACAAAAGCCAGGATGCCGTAGACAACGGGGAATCGACCTTCGCCCAGGCGCATGGCTGGCTGATCCCGATCCTGCCTTTATGCAGCCGATCAGACTACGGCATGTATTTCACGGAATGGGATGCGATGTGGCAGACCGACACGCTGACGGCGATTATCGAGCCGGAGGCAGCACTTTTCGCCAACCCGGTCAGCCAACTGGCCTGCATGGGGGACGCGGTGGCCGCAAATCTCGGGTTTCCGCTCGATGGCCTGTTCTGGTGCGTCGGCAGCGGGGGCTCAGCCTACCCCATGACCGGGCATGTCGCTGACGACAACACCGTCCAGGCCAACTCGACGATAGCGTCCCGGCTGATCTATCGCTTAAACCGGCTGTTCATGATCTGTGATCCGGGACTTGGCGACGGTTGCGGCTGCACCCCAACGCCGATCTGGGTCAAGAGTCACTACAAGATGGCGGTACGCAGGCCGGGACCGGCCTCAGTGTATCCGCTAGGCAGATCCGCCACTCTCTATGGAGCGGGAGTAAATATTCCGTACCAGGGGGTGATGGGTCCAAACGATGAATTCATGTGGGTTGTCTACAGGTTGAAAATATGCTGCACATGCTGCGATTAATGGTCGTTTTTTTTGTTGTCTTTCTGGTGTTTTCCATATCCAGGGCCCAGGACAATCCTTCCTCCCCTGTTTTACCGGTGATAGGCAAGGATGTTCCTGGCGTGGATCCCGAGAAGCTGCAGCAGGACGTGGATAAGGTCCTGCATGATACCCAAAAAAAGGTGGCATTGACTCCTCCCGTTCTGCCTGTGCAGGAGATGAAGGACGAGGGAAACAACGATGCTCAAAAAGCTGTGGCCGGATTCAACTCCCCGGAGAACCAGAAAAAGCTGGAGGATGAAAAGGCTCGGGTCCAGCAGGCGATTGCTCCTCAGAACGGTTTCCCGCTTCCTTCGCAACAGGGGCAACAGCTTCAGCCGGGTGCCGCTGGTTCCACCAAGGAGACGGTCTATATCTTTCTGTCAAGCTCCGTGCCGGACGAGGCCGTCCACGCCTATCTGACGCAGGCATCTCAGTATGGTGACGGGCGGATTTTCCCGGTCTTTTACGGGCTGACGAGCGGGATTGCCGACAAGCAGGCGGCGAACAGGTATTTCGGACACGTCATGCAGGAGGACCTGACCTGCACCGATCTTCCCGATCAGCGTTGTTCCCGGATGAAGGTGCCAATCAAGGTCAACCCCGGCCTGTTCACGCAGCACGGCATCACCCAGGTGCCTGCGGTGGTCTATACCAACGGTGAGGACTCCTGGGTGGTGAACGGGGATTCCACGCTTGTATTCATGCTGGAGCGAATAAACGGCGAGGCGCGAAGCCCGTTTCTGACTGAATTAATCAAGAGAGAAAAGGGGACACATTGAAGGAGATAAGGATCGAAGGGCCGGAAAATAAGGCGAAGAAGGCTCTGCAGGATACCCTGGAAATCTCTTTCCCGCAGAAGAAAGAGAAAATGACCGTAGGCTACCTGGACGTGATAGTGATTGCCCTGATGGTGGCCTTTCTCAGCCTGGCGGTCTACGACCAGTATTTTGCAAGCAGGGTGATGGTGGTCGATCTGACCGGCTTTGTGAAGGAGCAGAAAGAACTGTTCGTCCAGGGCAAGATCAACGAGGCCGATCTGTCTGCCCGGTTTGCTCAGTTTCAGGACTTCCTGAGCAAACAGCCGAAGAATGTAACCGTCATCACCAAGGATGTCGTTCTGTCAGGCAGCAAAGAGTTGCAGAATCCCTCCGGATCAGCAGGGCAGGCCTCTGTTGTTCCTGGGAAAAAATAGCCCACTCAAATCAAGGAGGTGGTCGATGTCTCGGGAAGTCATAAATATTTTATGCTGTTTCCTGCTCGTTGTCGGCGCCCTGCAGATATCGAACCTGTTTTAAACAAGGATGGGATCATGGAGGCGATAGAAAACCGGAAACTTTTTTTACGACTGACACCCAAGGAAATCTGGATGGTTGTCCTTCTGACCTTGGCTATCGGCGCTGTCGGGTGGTTGTTGCCCGGAAGGTTCGACATTGTGGTCAGCGATTCCCTGGATCACCGGATCTTTTTTCTCTGTGAGCCGCCCACGATGTTTGATACCGGCGACTATCTGGTCTTCAGAGCCAAAGAGATCAAGTTTTTGCAAAAAAGCCTGACCAGGAAAGACCTGTTTACCAAGCAGGTCGGCTGCAAGCCTGGCGATCTGCTTACGGTCGACGGGGAAAGAAGGTTCAGTTGCAACGGAAGGCCTCTCGGTCAGGCCCTTGAAGCGGATAGCGAAGGGAATAGGCTCCCTGAGTTCCGGTTCAACGGGGTTATTCCGCAGGGCAGTTATTTTGCGGTTGGCTCCAATCCCCGGAGTTTTGATAGTAAGTACATAGGATTTATTAAGAAAGATGAAATCTTATATAAAGCATATCCGATCTGGTAGCGCCCTGATCCTGCTGTTCCTGGCGACGCAGGGCTTAGCGACACAGCAGTCGTCGGAGCTGCAGGAGGCGCAACAGACAGCCGACCCGTACTATGATAGTACGCCCAAGAAAGGCTGGTACTGGTATCACGACCCGGTTGCAAAGCCCGAAAAGCCTGAAAAGCAGCCGGACGACCAGTCTGGGGTAACGGAGCAGGAGCAGCGGGCCCCCGATGACAAAAAATATACCATGGAAGAGCTGTACGATATGTACCCCGACCATTTTCAGGAGTTGCTGAACGTAAAGATGAAGAAAGCCGTGCAGTATCCCACGGAAGAAAACGTCGGGGACTATCTCACCATGCAGGATATCGCCAGGCGGAAATCCGCCGCCTTCTCGTCCGCCGTCCAGTTTGTGACCCAGAAGGACGCGGCTACGCTTTCAGTCAACGATGTCTATCCTTCGACGATCCCAGGCGTTGAGGCTCGGACCCAGATGAGGGAGAAAGAAGTTTCCGACACGATTCGCGCAGCCAAGGACAATCACGCCATTCTGTTCTTCTGGAAGCCCGGCTGTATCTTCTGTGAAAAGCAGGTGGATATCCTGAAATACTTCACGGAGAAGTACGGCTGGGAGATCAAGCCGATCAACATTCAGGAGCAGACCGCTCTTGCGTCACGTTTCAATATCACGACCACGCCGACCCTGCTTTTGATCCGGCAAGGGAGCGAGCAATATATGCCGATTTCCGTGGGCGTGATCTCAATGGAAGAGATGGAGCAGAAAAGTTACCAGGCCATCCGCTATCTGAACGGCGATACGACGCCGGAGACCTTCACGAACCAGGAGTTTGAGAAAGGCGGCTCGCTTGATCCTCGGTCTATCCTGGATAAGAGCAAAGGAGGTTCGTTATGACACTTTCTTTTGAGGAGGAAGTCGAAATAGCGCGGGCGTGGTCGCGCGGGGGAGAGGACATTTTTGGAGATTGATATGAAGAATACGGTGAGGAGGCAACCATGAAGAAGAAAATCTTTAAAGCCATAGCACTTGTTGGATTTTCCAGCGCCCTGACGCAATCAGTCAATGCAGGTTGGGTTGACGATTGGGTGAGCCAGGAGTCGGGAAGCGGCCCTTCATATATTCAGGGGCAGGAAAGGGGGTACTACTCAGGAGGAAACTTCTCTGCTCGTTGGCAGGACCAGACGACATTCCCGATCACGACGACGCTTCCGCATATCAAAAGCGGCTGCGGCGGCATCGACGTGTTCATGGGCGGCTTTTCCTTCATGAATTCTCAGTATCTGGTGTCAAAGCTCCAGTCGATCCTTTCTAACGCCGCTGGCGTGGCCTTCGACCTGGCATTAAAGACGCTCTGCGAACAGTGCTCCAACACCATCAAGAACATGGAGGCACTCTCGGACACGCTGAACCATATCCAGATGAACGAATGCGCGGCGGGGAAAGCGCTTGTCGCCACAGTGCAAGATCCTTCCGCCGATAATGTGAAGAAGGAGCTGGGGGAGGCGATCAACTACGACAAACTCTCCAGCGGAGCCTCGGACCTCTGGACTTCGCTCACGACCTCGCAAAGAGCCGCCAACAATGTTCCAAGTACGAGTGACACCCAGAGCGTCACATCGGGCTGCAACGCCTCCATCACGACGATCTTTCTTAAGGACGGGCTGCTCCTGGCTAATCTGGGGGCCCAGATGGGAATTCCGTCCGCCTACACCGATCTGATGCGGGGGCTTGTCGGGGATGTGCGGTTGAATATCAGCCAGAATTTCAATGTCAGCTATGTTGCTCCATGTCCGCAGAACAACCAGAGCGATCTTGGGGCTGTCTCGTCGGGAAACGTCTATGCCGAAGACGCCCTGGAGAGCTGTTCGAAGGTTACGGATGCCAACGCCGATCTGACGACTTACGCGCTCACATCGCTGAACAACGTGGTGAACGATGTGCAGAACAGGACGGCGATTTCCAGTACAGATCAGGCTTTTGTGAACGGCTCGCCGCTGGCCACCATCCCGATTGTAAAGCTGGCTATCGCCACTAGCACCCAAAGCCAGACGGTAAGCAGCCTGGCGGACCTGACCGCCAAGGCCCTCACCTTGCAGATGCTCTCCGATCTCTACACTCGCACCGATACCTTGGCTTTGAAGGCCAGGGAGATTCTTTCCCGGCAAAACGGAGCATCAGCCGGGCAGAAGGACACCAAATGCGCCGATGCGACGTTTGCGCCGAACATAGACAAGAATCTCACCACTATGCTTACGAAAGTCAGGGAGATCAGAAAAGCGGCCCAGGATAGCTATAACACTTCCGCGACGCAGTTCGCCACCACCCTGCAATACCTAAAAAATCAGGAGCAGCAGGAGGATTTGGTTAACAACATAGTCAGGAAACAGTTTGGCGACTATGCCGCCGCAGCAGCCCAGAAACACTGAAATTGCTGAGGGAAGAAGCAATAGAGGAATACGAACCGATATGCTGAAGAAAACATTCTGTCTGACAGCGGTCTTGGTTGTGTTCTGGGTGAAGTCGGCCTGGGCGCTGGATATGGATTTTTACACCTACGGCGGCTTCGACCTGATGGTGCAGGCGTTCAACATGGTCGCGCTTATTTTCAGCGATATTGATTTCCAGGGACTTCTGACGGTCTTCGCCATCTTTGGGGTTATTGGCGGCGCACTCGTCTGGCTTTTCGCCGCTATGTCCGGGGTGAGGGTTATTCCGTTAGACTGGGCGGTCAAGATACTCATCGGCGCCGTGATCTATCTGGCGATCTTCGTGCCTACAGGCCATATAGCCATCTACGATGCGACGCTGAACGAAACGCAGACCATCGGCGGGATGCCCAACGCTGTTGTCCTTGTCGCCGGAAGCCTGAACATGGTTGAACGGGTCGTCAGCACCATCTGTGACACATTTGTGGGTCCGGCCAAGTCGTACTCCGCCAACGGCGGGGGGATGAGTTTCGGGATGTTGCAGACCATAAGCAACGCGCAAGATGTCTACGCCACGATGTCCATGGAACAGTACATGAACAAGTGCGTGATTTTCGAGACACAGCGATCTGGAGCGACTATCGGTTTCGGGGATCTCCTGGGGAACAATACCGACTTCATGGCCACGCTCGCCAATGCGCAAAACCCGGCTGTTTTCACAATATATTATGATTCCACGACCACGAACGGAACCCCGATGACCTGCACGGACGCCTGGACCAGATTACAGCCGATCTTCTCGGTGCCGACAGCCTATGACAACGCGCTGGCTAAGACCTGCAATAGCGCGAACCTGGACGCCACCAACCCTTCAGTGGCGCAAGCCTGCAAGAATCTGATCACCAACGCCGTCAACGCCGGGACAGGGACGAGCTACACCTACGACACCATCCTACGGCAATCGCAGCTTTCCGCCATGCTGTATCAAACCTTCACCGGGAACACCCTGGCGAGCGCGGGTATGCAGGCTGACAGGACGATTGTGTCTTCCGGGTTCGGGTCGGACGTGACGCTGAACGGTTGGATACCGATTATCAAGACCATTCTCACCGCCATTGCCCTGGCCATGGTCCCGTTCCTGGCCCTTCTGTTGCCGACTCCCGTGGTCGGCAAGGCTATTGGGGCGATGTTCGGCTTCTTTGTTTTCCTCACAATTTGGGGAATTACCGACGCGGTCGCGACCTCAATCGCTATGTCGTATGCATCAAACAACTTTCAGGCGATAGGCCCAAACAATCTTGGCATGTTGGCTATGTCGGCTATGCCAACTCTTGCGGCTAAGACGGTGGCGATGTTCGGATGGATGAGGGCAGCGGGACTGACGCTGGCGGCGGGGTTCACGGCGATGTTCGTCAAGTTCGGCGGCTCAGCCCTGGCGCACTTTGCCGGAAGCCTCATGGCTCCTGTATCGCAGGGCAGTCAGGCCGGGGGCAAGATGTTCACGCCGGAGGGACGGACCGAGGAGCAGAAGAGGCTGTTGGACGCCTGGTCGAACATGAGCGTCGAGGGTCAGGAAAAGTTCGTCAATCGTGGTCGCGCGATGGCATTAGAAGAGGAGCGGAGAATCCAGAACGCGAATAACGCCATTGCCGTAGCGGGACAGGCGGAAGCGAATGGCGATGTCGCACTCGGCACCTCTCAGTCTCTTCAGAGTGTGGCAAGAATGATGAGCGGCCAGCAGAACCTCACCACGGACAAAGGGAAGTTCAACGCCACAATCGGTCCGGATGGTCATACCAACATGCTGGATGAGATGTCCGTCAACTCCGCTGGAACCAATGTCACGTCGAAGATCGGCGCTGGTGGTCAGGGAGCTATGACTCACGTCACAACGGGAGCCAACACCCTTGACTACAGGCTCGACGGACAAGGCGGAGCCGATCTGGCCAGTTGGCAGAGCAAGGCATTTGATTCGTTGAAATTGGGCCAGACCAACAGGGATATCCTGACCACGGGTGCGGCCCACTCTTTTGCCAGGAACAACGGAATCGAGAGATTCCTCAGTGAAGCCAGAAACGTCAGCGGCACCGACGCCGCCAGCAGGGCTCAGAACGAAACTTTCAATAAGAACTTGGGTACAAACTTTGAACGGAATATGGGGGAAGGGTCTGATTTTAGCAGAAAGGTATCGAAGGAAGACCAGCAGACGCTTCGAACATTTACTGAGGCATCTGGTGGAGGAAATTGGGGAATTGCATCGGCAAGGATTGGAACGAGAGGCGATCTTATGGCTCAAGGTTCCGATGGCAAAACACATACGGCGAAGGTTTCCGAAGCGACCGCTGGCGCATTGAAAGAGGCTCAAAGTAAGGCTTTCGCTGAGGCGATGAACCATACCGCAAGCACTCAGGAAGGGATGGCCTGGGCGAGTTCCATTGCTCAAAAATCCGGGAACAGCGAGGTGTTTTCTCAACTTAACGAGGCCAGAAACATGAGCATAGCCCAACAGTCTTATGGGGAAAATCTTAACGTGCCGTTCCTGAAGCATTTTGCAAGCACCCATTTTGACGGCTCGACAACGCCGGAGGCGCTTGATCGTTCGGCTGATTTCCTGAGTACCAGGATAACAGCTGGCGGCGACAAAGGAAAAGCATATGTGGATAGTGCCTACAGGGATTTCCTGAAAAGCTACAGCAATCAAACATCGGATGTGGTGCGGCAGAACATCAGAGCCTTTGGAGGTCAGGCTCATAGCGGATCGGGCGGTGCTCAGGAGGCCCTATCCAGGGCGAGAGAGCAAACTGGACAAATCGATGCGGCGCGCTACCAGGGAGGGCAGAACGTTGGCGGCTGGTCGGAGACGACAAAAGGAATACAGACCAAAATAGAAGAAGATAAAAACTCGGTCAACTACAACGCAGGCAAAAGAAAAACGGACAATGAGCAGTACATAAATGAGAATCAAACTGTGCCGGGGATTGTTAGAGAAATGAGCGACTTCCACCCCAAGGAAAATACTGGCTCAAAAGGGATTCTTAACGAGGTTGGTAGAATAAGTGGGAAGGAGTGAGGAAATAACTAAGCGGGTTTTATATCAGGAGAGGGACGCCCGCTTATTCTTCGTCAAAGATACTGTGGTACATATTACCGGAAAGATTGCTGTATGCGGGATCTTGAGTCCAATCATCATGGGCATCATCCCGACCCAACGGCCTAAACTCCATGGATGGACAGCCTGCGACCCACCAGCCAAAGAGGATCACGCCGATTATGGACAGTACGATAAATATAATTGCACCCATGATGTCACTCCAATATACCCCAAGGCTTCCAGGGTAAAAAATAACAAAGAAAACAAGTCATGCTAAACAACTATCATTTTTTCGGCAGAAGTCAAGACTTGACTGAGAAATACACGGGGATGCAGCAGGAAAACTCCGCAGAAAGGGCGGAGAAGGCCCAAGACTGCACGATCGGGTTGGGAGACAGGGGCAGGGATCAAGACGGAGCAAGGCTGCGTGTTTCGCCGTTCCTTCTGTGGCCTTGTAAAGGGGGTGAAAAATTGAAAGACGATGTAGAAATTCCCCTCAGAACACCTGTCGAGATCATGGAACTGCTGAAGGAAAAGAGCAGGCAAGTTGAGCAGGAACAGGATCGGCAGAAGGCCAAGGAGCCTGCGCCTGTATTTTTGCCTGGCCTGGAGGAGGCGATGCGAGCCATGCCGAACGCCATAAACCGATCCAGTCTGTTTGCCCCTGTAGCCAGGGGCCGAAAAAAATATCATGACAAGACGGTATTGGTCAGCCGTAGCGACGCGGTTCTTGAGTATTGGGGTCTCCAGCTCAACGAACTACATGCGGATGTCGTGTTGCAGTTGCTCTTTGAGGCACGAAACTTCCCGTTAGGTATGCAGGTTCACATCAATCGGAACCGATTTCTCGGATCTCTCGGTTGGGGAAACAGCGGTACGGAATACAAGCGGTTTCACAGATATATGGAAGATTTGACGGCGGCAATGCTGGTCATCGAGTCAAAGCATCCGGACGGACGGTCAAAATATAAGATCGGACGGGCGGAATCATTCAGGATCGTGGAGAAGTTCAGGTGTGACGAGAACGGTGAGAACTACAGCTATATTTTGGATCCGCGGTGGGTGATGATGTTTGGGAACCGGGAATATGCCTTGCTCGATTGGGCTAAGCGTTTGCAGATTAGCCAAGGGCAGGATCTGGCCAAAGCCTTGCAACGGTTGTTTGCCACATCGGACGAGTCGCCTCAGAGATACGCGTTGGATTGGCTTCAGGAGAAGATGCAGTACAGCGGGAGGTTGCGTGATTTCAAGGTTGCTCTCGATAGATCTCTGAAAGAACTGAAGCGGTTGGAGATCATGAATCGTTGGGGAATTGCGCAGAGTAGCAAAGGCAACGAACAACTAAGTGCATGGACGAAGAAATGATTGGAGACCGAACGGAAATCGCGCCGGACGTGAATGTCAAAACGCCAAAAAGTTGGTGTCGTGTTAGCATCGCGCTTTTTGAGATTAAAAGAGGTTTTTTTGCTCCCAAAACAGCATCGTGTTTGCGTCGCTGTACCATCGTGCTAGCGTCGCCCATTTTCGTGTTAGCATCGCGGTTTTTCGTGTTTGCGTCGCGCTTCCATTTTTGAAACCCTTACTGGGCATGGCTTTGCGAGCGTAAAATTTCCCTCTACCTTTCTTCTACTATATTTCTACCCGCGCGGGGGAGAAGGAAAAGGGGGGATTAGTCAGGTTTTAAAGGGGATTGTCAGGCAGAAATATTTACCCAGGACGGAAAGTAAAAAATACCTCGACCGGGTGATCACACCATCCAAGATGCTTTTCGGGCGTGAGAGTAAAGGCAAAGCTAAAGACAAGTACAAGAAGTCCCGGCTTCGCCGGAAAGAAAAAGAAGGGAACAGCTTTTTCTTTTGGGGGAAAAAGCAGGAAAAGGTGAGGGTTAGTCTCGTTGGGGGAGGGAAGGAAAGGGAAGGCTGGACCGCAGTTTAACAGTTCGCCTGCCCGGCTCACCACCCTGAAGTCCGCTTACCTTGGAGATATCCGATGAAGAGAGAAAAAAAGAGTTACTGTCCTTCCTGGCCTATATCGTCATCCGGGAAGATGCGGAATTCGAGAATCGTTGGTTTTCCAGATATGACGACAATCGGCGGTCTCAATGAACTGGGCATTGCGAAGACATCGCGGGAAAGTGGCGCTGGAAAGAAGAAAGAGGACATTGAGGGACGAGGATCCGTACACGGGTTCCCTCGAAAGGCCGTGGCAATAGTGGTGAGCCGTGAATCCTGATTTCTCGAAAATAATAGGGGAGTTTGTTGAGCAGTATGAACTCCCCAGGAGCATTGTGATCGCCGAGATAGAAAGAGGATTCTCTGTGCTTCTCTCCCGCTGGTACAAGATGGAAGTGATGGTCCTGTACAGCCAGGGAAGCCTGCAAGTCTTCGGGTGGGCCAAAGTGGACGGTCATTTCAATTTCAAGGAATTCGATCTGCTGAAGGACGTGTCGAAAAAGGACAGGCTGAGAGGATGGAACACCATCAAGCGGATGATCGAGCAAAATATGCTGATCGCGGCAAACCGCGAGTTCTACATGGTGAGAGACCAAAAGACGGTGGGATGGGGCGTCATCCGCGACATCGTGCCAGGCAGCAAACTGATTGTGCAACTGGAACTGCAAAAGCAATCCAAACGCTGCGAGGTCTATGCGGAATGCCCGTTCATTAAAATGGGTTGCCATGAACGAGGGGATAAAGCGTTTAAGCTGGGAGAAAAAAGAGCGTTCTGGGTCAGAGCGATCCATCCGGTGACGGTGAATGGCAACCCCCGCGTCTGCGTGACCCTGAACAGGACATCGAAGAATCTCCCTGTCAAGCTGCTGGAAGAGATCCTGATGAAGGAAAAGCTATGGAACAAGTCGCTTACTGTCACCTGTCCACACAGGTATCCCGGCAAGAAAAGCTATCTTTTCACGAACACGCACATCCCGAAGACCGCGATCCGGGCCGTCGAGAACGAACTGCGGGAACATATCGAAGTGCGCTATGAAACCTAAACTCCGAATGCCGGCCTTCATGCGGGAAGTCAAAGCCCTCACCCTGGAGACTGCGTTGAAAGCAGCAGGGGAGATCGGCTACCCGCTTTCAGTCCGTCCGGCCTATAAGTATGGGGGCCGGGGCGGTATGCGCATCGTCTACAACGATCAGGATCTCGGCTCCTTCATGCGGGCGGCGGCAAAAGAAGAAGGTGTATCGATCTGCAAGGTGGAAGACAGGTTGTGGACGGAGCTTGGCGAAGGCGTTCACCTGGACGCGCCGGATGATGTCATTGACCTGCGGGTGCCGGACAGCGACAGGAAAGGACATTCCTGGTGTTTCGGGACGACCAGGGTAGGCAAGACCAGGATGCTTGAAAACATCGTTGAGCAGGACATCAGGAAAGGCTATTCAGTCGTTGTCGTTGATCCCAAAGGGGACATCGATCTGTTTTCCAAGATCACGCAGATAGCCTGCGACACCGGGAGGATCAAAGACCTGATGATGGTAACGCCTATATTTCCCGAGTACAGCGCGATCCTGGATCCACTTTCGTCATACTACATGCCGGAAGAGTTGGTGGCCCATATCACCGCTGGTGTCGCGATGGGCAAGGAGCCGTTTTTCTTCGGCGTTGCCTACGAGAACAGTCTGGTTCTTGTCCAGGCTCTTTTGGAGTTGGCGAAAGGAGGAACTCGCACTTCGTTTTCCCTGCTCGACGTCAAAAACAAGATCGGCCACGGCGATCTGAGGAAGATCAGAAACAGCATCGACTATTTTGACACCCCGGAAGCAAAACAGATATCCCTGAGCCTCCAGAAGATACTGGAAACTACGCCGGACTACTACAACAATGTCGTAAGCTCGCTCAGGGTCGCGCTCACCGAGCTTACCTCCGGCAATATAGGCAGGATCATCGGCACCGCGCATGAGAACAGGTTCATCTCAAGGCTGGAAGAAGGAAAGCAGGTCATCATGGTGGTGCAGCTTGGCTCCCTGCTTACAAAAAAAGCCTCGTACACTGCGGGGAAGGTTGTCGTCTCCATGCTCCAGTCGCTGATCGGGCGCAAGCTCGCCAGCGGGAAAAAAATAGACCCGCCGCTGGCTCTGCATATAGACGAGGCGCAGAACATTCTCTATCAGGGGATCGAAGATCTTTTCGCCAAGGCCGGGGCCGCGAATATCTACCTGCACGGCTACAGCCAGTCAGTCAACCAGATGTTCGCGGAGGTCGGCCAGGAACGGGCTAACACCATCCTCGACAACTGCAACACCAAGACTTTCATGCGAGTGCCGGACGCTGTGACAGCAAAATACATCTCCGATCACCTGGGCGAGAAGCGGACGTTTTCGCCGATCATCTCGCTCGGTGGCGGGCTGGCTATCAGGGAGACGGAGGATGTGAGGGTCAAGGCATCGGGTATCCTTCGCCTGACCCCCAGGCAGTTCTACATGATTACGTATTCGGGCATATACAAGGGATTTTCCAGAAAAGTGCCGGACTCGGCACTTTCGATTATCTATCCCGACGCCAAGACCGCGGACTCCGAAGAGCCGGATGCCGAAGCCGTGGAAGAAAAGGCCGCTCCAGGTGAGAGTTTTCTGGAGCTTTTCCTGCCCCCGGCCTTTCTTGGGGCGGTAATGCTGGCCGCGATCTGGGGATGGTTTCAATGGAGTGAATTACAGGAAATGTACGAACATATACACGGCGACAGTCTTGTCGCCTTCGGCGCTCAGTTGTTGGCGGCAATGGGTCTTTTCGGCGTCTCGGGTCTGGTCGGATGGTTGTTCTGGCTACGCAGAAAAGAGAGACAGCGGCGCATAGTGGAGGAATGCGACAGGGAACGTCTGATCGTGAACCTTAAGGAAATCTGTTCTCTTTGGGTCCCAGGCAAGGAGAAACGACCGCCGCGGCTTGAAGTGAAGAACGGAAAGATCCAGGTCTCCCTTGAAGGTGTGGCCCATATCTGGCGTGAGCCCGGAGATGTGAATGAAGCCGATGCCGAACCCGTGGAAGAAATAGGGCCTGTCGTTCTGCGAAACGAGCGGGCCGCAAAGTTTTTCAAGCAGTTCGAGAATACAGACAAGGCGCACCGGGATGTCATCGCTCGGCTCCTGCTTTTGCTGGATCAGGAAGGGGACTGTGCCTCGGTTGTCTCGCAACAAACGACAAACGACATTGAGACAAGCTGGGGCAACACATACGAAAGGCTCGGCAAGGTATCGCTGCTGGATCATTCGTTGAATGTCGCGGAAACGGTAATCGCCGAGCTGACCAGAGAGGAATCCGGCCATATGATCAACGACGCGGTGATCGCGGCTCTGGGGCACGACATCGGCAAGCTTCCGTCAAAACAACCGGCGATCTACAGTTACGGCGATCACTATCTGGGGTCCGCTGAGGTATTGACGGGTATTCCCGGATTTTCAAGACTCTCGAAGAAACCCAAAATCATAGAAGCGGTAAAGCTCCACCACAAACCGGCGCCAGAGCAAGACATGCTGACAAAGATACTGCAAGAGGCGGACAAAAAGGCCAGGCAGGCGGAATTGGAGCTGGTGAACAAGCAGATGGGGAGAAAGAAGAAGAAAAAGAATGGAATGAAACAACAGACCGCCACAGCCAGTCAGCCAGCCGCGAATCCGGGTGAGAGTGAGCAGAAGGTCCCCGTCGTCCAAGGTGAGGTAGATACAGCCCAACCCGCAAACTCCCCGCAGGCCATTCAAGAAGTCCAGCCTGAAAACCAACCTGCAAGCGACGAGCAGGCGCAAGAGGGAATGGAGCAGGCACCGGAAGAGCAGCCGAAAATCGAAACACCGGCAGCCCCGGGCCCGGTAATCCAGCCGCCGACCGCACCTGTAGCATCGCAGGCGGATGCGAAAGCGGGCTGGAAAGCCCAACAGGATATTTACGGGATAGGCGGAGACGAGCAACCGGCTCGGAAAAACAGGAAAAAACAGGCGGATTGGATAGAGCCGCTCGATATCCGGGGGTGGCTCGACGTCGAGAGCTGTCTTGCCGAAATTAAGTCCCGTATCAACGTGATGAACGGAAGATACTTCCAGGCGTTCTCCATGCCGACCGGGACCGTCTATATCCACACAGGACTGATCCGCGATATTCTGGTCGACCAGGCGAAAAAAGGGGGAGTGGAGGAAATCGTCATGCGCGATCCAGCGAATAGCATTGAAATGCGTCCGCTACTCCTCGGCGCGGACAGCATCTTCCGGGCCAGAAATCTCATCGACACAACTCAGGTTAAAGAGGGCTATTTCGGCGGATATTTTTCCCTTAACCTTAAAAACGGCGAGCAAGAGGGAGGTTTTTTCGCCCCGTTTAAGGCTGAGGCCTTTCTCGCCCCCGGAGAGTCGATAGGCGGGTTGGAGCAGAGAAAGACAGGAAAATTGGCGGAGATTGCTACCGTCACAGTCCAAACAAAGAAAGGAGGTTGATATGGCGACAAGCGACTTTGAAAACAACAGCGGTGATAGCGGGGGCTTCTTCGGCAATAACGGACGGTATATGTCGGGAGGCGGCGAATGGAAGCCGAAAAATCTGATCGACGCGATATCCGAGATCCAGCAATTCTTCGTGATGGAGAAGGAAGGCCAGAGTATCAGCCCCGAGTTTCTGACCCTGGAAGGCACCATCGGATTCTTTAAGACGGGAATGAAGACCGGATTCAACGAGGCGATCTTCATCTTTCTGCTCTTTCCGATCTTTTGGTTCTACCTGACTCCGTTCATCTTCCATTCCGGTTGGTTGGGGGATGCACTCCTGGACGGAATTCCTTTTGTCCTGCTCATAGTCAACACCATCATGTGCTTATACATGGGCCGGTATCACATTGGCACCCTGACCAGAAGGGCCATCCATTCCGTATACTTCGGAAGGACGATCATCCTGGTCATTATGAGCTTTGTGCTCTATGTCCTGTACTTTTGCGCGGCGAATTTAGCCAAGCCCGTCAGGGTCTGGAGCCTGGTAACAGGCTTTACTTACAACGAAGAGATGGCCAAGAGTATGTATTACGGCGCGGAGAAGATGCTGCCCTATGTCATCCCCTCGGCGATGGTCTGCTCGCTCCTGATGCTGATGGGGGGATTATTGCCCTATGGGGCGGTATTTTTGCTCGACCGCAAGAGGCGGAAGAAAAAGGACAAGACCCAGACCAGGGTGGATGGCGATTAAATAAACTCAACAAGGAGAAAATCAAAATGGCTGAGACGAGGAAAAGACTGACCAAAGAGGAAATCCAGGCAAAAATGGAAAAAAGAATCGCCATGGCGCAGCAGCGGGACGCGAGAGTTATCCAGATCAACTCGCACCGGGGCAACACCATGACCAACATTCTCCGGCAGTTTGACAAGATCTACAACATATTCAAGGATCGTATCGGAGAATCGGGAGAAAAGGGAATTCCTTTGGAGAATGCCGGACCCCTGCTGAAAAGAGCAGAAGATGTGGTCTTCCAGTTTTCCGAGCTGACCGAAGAGATTGCGGGCCTCCTCAACCTGAAATATTACGCACCGGACGAGATCAGCACAAGACCGAGCGCTGCTGGGAATCAAGCGGCAAAATAGGGACCCAACCCCGCCTGCGAGGCGGGGAATCCCTTAAAGAATATTGATTGGGAAGGGTATTGAAAAATGAGAGAAATAGATTTTCCAGGTTCGTCGTTCGTAAATGCCATCATCGTTTCCTTCTTGTCTGCGCTTTTAATGGTAAATCTCTCGGTCAGTGGGCCGCTATCGGTTAGACCTCGCCTTGGACGAGATCAGCGCAAGACCGGATGTTTCCAGGGGTGTGGCGGTAAAAGAGGAAACCAACCCCGCCTGTGAGGCGGGGAACGCTTGGAGATGTCATGGCAGGAAATCACGCAGGCTTGTGTTCTCGTATCCATTCATGGAGTACGTCATTGATGCGGCTCTGCCAGCCTTTGCCGGTGGATTTGAACATTGCCAGAATATCTTTATCCAGCCTGAGTGTGGTCTTTGCTTTGTTAGAGCCGACAGGACGGCCACGGAGAGCTTTTTTAAATGTTTGGTCAAACTCTTCTCGGGAAACCACTTTACCGCCGATCATCGGTGTGGCGTTTCTAAAAAATTCGTCAGTTAATTCCGGGGCATCGTCAGAGTCAACCCAGGGGTTTGAAGTATCTATTTCTTTCGCGTTCATTGGCGTACCTCATAGAGATTATGCGGATAGCGTTGCCGCGTTGAGTCCAGACCAGAATGACAATTCGACCATCCAACTGTCCGAAAGTCAGGAATCGGATTTCTCCGTAGTCGAATCTGGTGTCACTTTCCGTCAGTACAGGGCCGTCGAAGATTTTCTGGCGAAATCAACCCCCCGTTCTTGCATGGTGGCGTCGCGTTTATTCTGACCGTATTCAATTTCCATCTGTTTAACGTAGGTACAATAAATAAATCTGTCGAGGAATAAGAGATGTCTATGGAAAACTCCACCGAGCGACTTAAACTCTTCGGCCTTGAAGGGCGTCCGCATTTTGTGGATACCAAGCGAAAGACCTGAAAGGCATGGATTTGACAGGGCTGAGGAATTTCGTCATCCGGGATGAGAAGCATGAAAGCGCGTCCGTCAATGTTTTCAAGGTTGTCGGCACTAAGCATCCCGATTATGCCGGGAAAAGCTGGCTCAATCTGCTCCTGAAGGGGAAAAGGATGGAGCATAACCTAAAAAGATTCATCGAGAATTCCGGCTACCGGGAAGACGCCTCAAGGAGCCGTACGTGGACTATGTCTCCTTCGTCGGGGACGCTATCTACTTCGGCGAGGAGGGCAACCATCGCACCTGCATTGCCAGGTTCTTCTTTCACGCCGAAGGGCTCACCACCATCCACGGAGTAAGGCTGGGAAACTATATGATTGATTGGACCTTTAAAGACCTTTTCGATAAAATAAGTTTCTATATCGGCACAAGAGGATTACCTGTATCTTTTCCTGCAAAACAGGATGGTGGAAAGAAACGAAGCGGCAAACTGGAAAATGGACAGATACCGGATTGTAGCCATGGTGAGAAAATCCAGGAAGGAATATGAATTGGATTTTGCCGATTTACAGGAATTTTATTACACCTTGCAGCAGGAGCAGGAGCAGGAGCAGCGACGGCGAAAGCCCTGGTGGATGGAGCCTGCGCTCCATGCCGAGATAAATACAAACTGGACGAGACACCATCCAAACCATAACCAAAGGAGTATGTAATGAACAAAAAAGATCTTATCGCAAATATCTCGAAATCAACCGATCTGAGCAAAGTCGTCTCTGAAAAGTTTCTTGTGAAATTCATGGAAACAGTTTCCAAGACGCTTGCCGTGGGCGATGAGGTTATCCTGCCAGGTTTCGGCGCGTTTGCAGTCGTCCAGTATTCCGAAAGAGAAGGAGTCAATCCACAGACCCAAGAGAAGATTAAAATCCCCGCTCAGAAGAAAGTCAAATTCCGGGTTGGCAAGATTCTTCGTGACACAGTGTCGGGGCTGTAATCATGTCAGCTCGGACACTCACTCTCGCCGGAATCTTGTTGCTTGGATTGGCTGTATCAGTGCCGGTTCAGGCCTGGGCTGAGATGCAGGCGTATCTTGACAGGAAAGGCGATCTTCATTATCGGAACGTCAATGAGACGGAGAGACGGTACAGGGTCGTCTTTGGTGGTCGGTCGGAGACACGGAGATATGGGGCGAGAAAGGTGATAGCGTCTGGGGATCTGGAAGGGTATATCCAGACGGCGGCGGCGGAACAGGGGGTCGATCCGCATCTCGTCAAGGCCATCATCAAGGCGGAATCAAATTTCAACGCCCATGCGGTTTCGCTGAAAGGAGCGCAGGGGTTGATGCAACTGATGCCGGGAACCGCCCATGATTTTCAGGTCTCCGATCCGTTCGACCCCATGCAGAATATCAATGGCGGTACCAGATATCTGCGGTCCTTGCTCGACAGCTATAACGGCAACGTCGAGCTGAGCCTGGCTGCGTATAACGCCGGGCCGAGGCAAGTGGAAGCGTCCGGGGGTATACCGCCCTTCCTGGAAACCAGAAACTATATCATCAGGGTGTTGCAAAATTACCGGAGCTACACGCGGTAAACCTTGAAAAACGGTTGGGGGCGGTTAAGGCTGCCCCTAGCCAAACCATTACGCGTATTTTGAAGATGATCATGAAGAAACTATTGGCGATTATTATGGCGCGATTACGTGAATCGCGCCACTTCATCTGGAGCATATTCCATGCCAGTGAAATTGCTTTCCTCAATCTTTTTTAATTCCTTCAATGAGGGGATTGCGCAGCGGCCATGATGATATCTGGAACAAATAAGTGATTGAGCTGTTTTGGATAGCGTGCCATTATTTATGCTATGGTTTTCAATATTGTCCTCGCTATTTCAAGTCAATCAATGTCAGGCCTATAATTTCCAAATTAATATCGAGGCATGTCTTTTGTCTCTGCATAATATTTTTCGACTCCGATTTCCCGAATTCGATCATTGAGCTTGGTCCATCTTTTGTTCAATGCAGAATCAAAATTAGTTTTATTGCATGGGTAATCATTACATTGAAAGCAGAAGTCTATGTTTTTTTGCTGATGACAATTTCTCACCCCGCAGTCTTTAAAAAGTTTGCAGTTTTCCTTTCTGCACCCTTTGCAATTTTCAGATGCCAAATACTCCAGCATTATTCTGAAATCAGGATATTTTTTAAATATTGGAGCATCAAGAAGGCTTTCAAATCTTTTTGCATAAAGAGCAAAATCCCCAAGCTTTTCTATAAGCTTCAAACTATATTTTCGTATATCTCCATCTTCATGAGCGAAGCATTTTTCGCAATTCAGCCCACAAGGACCCAAAGCCTTTAGAATGTCTTGTCGCATTAAGGATGCTCCTGTAACAAGTTTGTATCTTCTCGCTATTTTTCGATTTATGCCGCAAAACAAATCGTCTCATATTGGCTCAAATCAACCTCTTGCCGAGCTTGCCAAAGATCGAAATTGTCCTGCATCAGTAACCAGCTTTCAGGGGATCGGCCCAAGACTTTCGAAAGCTTCAATGCCATTGCCGGGGAAAGGTCAGTTTTTCCGTTGATTAATCGGCTTACCAGTCCAGGGCTTACTTGTAACTTACGTGCTAATTCGTTTGAGCCAACATTGAGCGGGTCCAAATATACCCTTTTTATGAATTCCCCAGGGTGCATAGGATTATGCTGTTGAATAATCATTTTATACTCCAAAACTTAGTGATAGTCTTCATAGTCGACCACGTAAGCGTGACCGTCTTTAAATTCAAAAACCACTCGCCAATTTCCCGAGACAGAAATCGACCATTGTTTTTTCCGATCTCCTTTCAAAGGGTGCAGCCGAAATCCAGGCAATTCCATGTCTTCAATGCAAGTGGCAGTGTGCAAAGCCTGCAAACGCTCTTTCAATCGTGCGGCATGGTCGGGTTTAACTCCTGCTGTACTGCCGGAGGTAAAGAATAAGTGTAAGCCTTTATGCTTGAAACTCTTTATCATACTGGTATTATATATCGTTGTTTAATGTTGTGCAACATATTATCTCTGTTCCCTCCAGTTTAGATTAGCTCTGTTCAAGTATTAGATCTGCATATCATGGGCTTCTAGCCCTTTGATTTGGAGGTAAATTGCCGTCTCTGGCCTCTCATGGCCCATAAGTCTAGTATCTGCCGCCGAAAGTAAAGGGATTATAGTAATCTGCCACCATAATAATCCAGGCTGTTGAGCAGGTGCTGGGAATCGGATTTCCAAATTTTACAGTGCTGCCAATAGAAATTTATATCCTCTCCATAAATCATCTGGGAAGACCGGCTCAATTCTCATTATAAATTTAGTCCAGTCCACTGATATATTTACTATTTGAACGCCAATACACTTGGTGAGATTATCTGTCGTTGACCATTTCGGCTTAACATTCATCTTGAGAAATTGTCTATGGCCAGAAACCACGACCGTCATTATCTTCGCTGCCTCGTTCACCTTCTTAGGAAGATCCGTGATGTAAAGACCACTCCTTGAAAGATTTGGGACATTCCCCGAGAAAACTCCAACCCCGTCAGACACTTCGACAGTAATGTTTTTCATAGCAACTCTGGGACACTTTCTATTTTCCATTTGTTGTTCCCGCCCTCTCGGAGTAATGTTTTCAAACCCTTCTTGAACAAGAGAGGAATACTCGTCAGGAAATTGTTCCTTTAAGCACTTTGGACACATGCCATGGCTTGTCATTTCTGGAAACGAAGTATCATGGGTATGCTCCCAATATCCTTCATTATTGAGAAACCTTTCACAATATACGCAAATCAACCGTATACTCGCTGAAGTTTCATCCTGCAATTTAAACTCATCCATCGTAATGTCCCTATCTTGTTTCCTGAGATTCCCTCCTAACGTATGATTATTGGAATATACAACCAGCGTCTAACATTCTTCTAACATATGGCAGAGTTTTGCAAATAGCTGTATTTTGGGGAAATCTTAGCGGAAGGAGGTGGCTAACTTGCGAAAAATAAATGAAGGTATGTTAAAGTAATGAGGTAATATCGGATCGTTGAATTGAAATGAAGACGCTACCTAGCACTTGGTTGCACGAATATTAGGGTTACCCCATATTCCTCTCAGGCTTTGGGTAAGTTCATTTCTATATTTATAAATTCCAATACCTACGAGCAATCCAGGATAGCAAATAGAATTTTTAGCTGAGTTTTGTTACTCTATACACAGTCCAACAAACTTAACTTTCATGTGCAGTAGGCGGGCCTCGCAGGTTAATTATTTCAACATCCGTTTAAGCAATTCTTATCTGCAGAGGTGTTGGATTACTAACGGTATCACAGATTGGACATCTTTTAAGAAGTTCCTGACGAAATTCCTCCTTTTCACCTTCCGAAAGCTCGGAGAAAAACTCAACCTGTACCGACAGTTGCGAAAAACCTGCTCTGGAGTCTGTATCCAGGCCAAAAGCGCGGGAAGGATCGATATCCCCGTCAATTGATAAACGGAGATCTTTCAATTCAATCTGCTTTTCCATTGCCAGAATGCGGCAGATGTTAAAGATGCATCCCCCTAGAGCTATGACCAGGCATTCCGGCGGGGTTGGGCCAGCATCATCACCTCCGCGTTCTTTTCGGATATCCATAACCATTTCCCGACCGCGCGTAGTGGCAATTATCTGGCGATTAGTTCCTGCAGCCAGTGTTGTAGAAATGTTGATCAGTTCCATTTTGCCTTCTGACTTCTTCACCTCAGCTTTCATAATCATCTCCTTGGATCGTTGGTTGTGATTAATCTTACATTGTGATTAAAATTTGTTTTAAAAAAAGATCCTGTATATAAAGATGTACAGAATGATTCACAGCTCGTCCAACGAATTGTACGAATATACTTATCGTTAAATCCGATTAAAAGAGGAGCAAACATCATGGATTTGCAACGCCTGCAGACCTTTCGGACGGTGGCTACATTGATGAATTTCAACCAGGCGGCTGAAGTTCTCCATTACTCGCAATCCACCGTTTCAGCCCAGATCAAAACTCTGGAAAATGAGATCGGGATACTGTTGTTCAAAAGGATTGGAAAATCCGTCCGGTTAACCGAGGCTGGGGCGAAGATGCTCGTCTATGCCGACAAGATTCTCGCCATCAAAGAGGAGGCCGTGGCCGAAGTAACCGGCAGAAATATGGTCACTGGTCTATTGACTCTCCGGATGCCTCAGACCGTGGCTACGCATTATTTGCCGCATATCCTCTGCGATTATCAACCGCGATTTCCGGGGGTGAGGTTGGATATTACCAGTTGCGCCCTCCACACATTGGAGCATGAACTGCGGATCGGCATTGTCGATCTCGCATTTTTATTTGCAGATACCATTGGAGCAAAAAACCTTGAATGCGAGCTGTTGCGGGTTGAGCCACTCGCAATTGTCACTCATCCAAGTCATCCGTTAGCCACTAAAAAATCGGTAGATTTTAAAGACCTTGAAGGCCAGGTTCTCCTTTTACCGAAAAGTGATTGCGGATATCGAATGGGTTTTGAACAGGAATTGGCCACAGAAAAGGTAACCCCGGCCACTTTAATTGAAATGAACAGCATTGAGGCAATAAAACAGACTATAATAGCTGGAATTGGGGTAACAATTATCCCCGAGATTGCGATACGGAGCGATGTGGCAAAAGGGAAAATAGTCAAAGTATGCTGGAAGGATGATCTGGAAACCGGGGTCCTGATGATTCATTACAAGGATAAATGGCGTTCCCCGGCCGTGGAAGCTTTTATGAATACAATGAGGCGTTTTGTCTTGCCGTGACAGGATACCTAGATCAATAAAAAAAACGGGTAGGCACCTGGAGCGTCAAGGTTTAGTGATTGGGGTATTTATTATGATTGAAGGAACCGATTAATATTTTCCACAAGATCGCAATTCTGACGGCTGTATTGAGGTTGTTTTTTCTCTATTGACTAGACAAGGACAAAATGATGACTGAAGAATCCGGATGGCCTCTAGATGGAACTGCCCCTGAAGCCTACGAACGATATATAGTTTCCGCCTGGATGGGTCAATGGGCTCAAGCTCTTATCGAACAGGCAGAAATCAAACCGGGAAATAGAATACTTGATGTCGCTTGTGGTACTGGTATAGTTGCCAGGAAATCAGCGTATATTGTTGGGACGAATGGATATGTTGCCGGACTAGATGCAGACAAAAATATGCTGCAAGCAGCAAAAAGATTCGCCGAACGTGAAGGAGTATCCTTGATAGACTGGCATCAGGGAGATGCAACGTGTATTCCTTTGAGCAAAGGGAAATATGATGTAGTGTTGTGCCAACAAGGGCTTCAGTTCTTTCCGGACAGATTGAAGGCTCTGCAAGAGATGTACAGGATCATGCTTCAGGGAGGACGACTTGCACTCAGCGTTTGGCGATCGCTTGACCGTTGTCCGTTTCTTGCGGTACTGGCTGATGTGATTGGGAGGTATCTCGGCGTCCAGTCAACGGCTGCGTTTTATGCATCCTGTTCACTTTCGAACCGTGAAGAACTGAGAAAACTTTTGACCAGTGCAGGATTCCAGGACATTCGCATCCGTCTTGAGGTACAGGTGGCACGTTTTCCATCCTTTGACGAATTTCTCCCAGGCTATATATCAATATTTCCATTTGCAGCTAAGATTGCAGCAATGGAAATCGAAGAACGGGAGAAAATGTTCAGCGATATAACCAAATCCCTGCAGGTTTACACTGACGATTATGGTTTAGCCGCTCCTATGGAATGCCATGTCATAACCGCACATAAATAAAGGTATCATTCAAGGATACCTATCAGGAGTTAGCAATGCCAAAGCCGTTAAGCCCTTCAATTGAGTGTGCAACAACCCGTTTTAAAGAAGGCTATGCCTGTTCGCAGGCTGTTTTTAGTGCCTTTGCCGGAGACTTTGGTCTGTCGGATGAGCTCGCGTTAAAGCTCTCTGCTCCATTTGGAGGTGGCATGGGACGGCAGGGTGAGGTCTGTGGTGCAGTCACAGGCGCCCTCATGCTGATCGGCCTTAAGTCCGGGAACATAACAGCGGCAGATCGCACAGCCAAGGAGAAGACATACTCCCTTGTCGAAGAATTCACGACTCGGTTTCGGGCTCGCCATAAGACAATTTTATGTCGAGAACTTTTGGGGTGTGAGTTGAATACCCCTGAAGGATTTCAACAGGCCAAAGAACAACAACTTTTTATCAAAGTATGCCCTCTGGTGGTGCAAGATGCGGCAGAGATCGTATCTGGAATGCTGCAAGTGGAAGATACAACCGCCTTCTAAAGAGTGGCAAGGTGTATAACCGGTTTTTACGTTCCGTTACTCCCAAAATTCCTTATATGACCGGATTCAAAAAGGTTTACGATTTTTCATTGAGATCCTCTTCCGTTGACTTTGGTGAACGCTGTTGGTTTGCTCACTTTAAAGTTGATGGTGATTTTTCGAGGTTGTTTCCTTTTATTCAAGCAACAGCAAATGAAGTCGTTCACTATGAATTTCCTGAATATATTCGCTTTCAATTGGACGATGTCGTATGTGCGCTTTACCCGCCAGATGTTGTTGTCTCAAGGCTTTTTTATGGAAGAGAACAAGCTCTGGAATTTGCTCAGAGGCTAATCGATTACCTTAACGAATTAGAATCCCGTAAATTTCAAATCACACCGGATTTCAAAAAGGTAAGCCGCATTACTGTTCCAGAAATATTACCTTTTCTTCCTTTGACCAACTGCGGGGGATGCGGATTTCCTACTTGTATGGCATTTGCCGGGGCAGTGAGTCGAAGAAAAACCAGAATAATTATGTGTCCTCATTTTCCGGAACCGGTCGACGCCAGAATAATTTATTCAATTACCGATAAAAATTCAGAGAAGATCAGAACAATAGGGGTTGATTTAAACTTAGCTGGCCTATTCACTTCCAGGATTACTGCACAAAGCGCAATCAAATCACAGAAAGAGGAAAACACGGCATTGAACCATACCCGAGGTTTGATTGGGAATCGTGATGATATTGTTTTCAGGATTTCAGGCCGCGAAGTTGAAGTGCTCCGTCTTATAACGGAAGGGTTTACAAATAAAGAGATTGCTCAAATCTTGAAGGTCAGTCTCAATACCGTAAAAAGCCATGTTGTCCACATTTTTGACAAGCTTGGAGTACATGATCGGACTCAAGCCGCTGTCTGGGCCACTCAAAACGAACTAATCTAGACGCAGAAAGGTGAAGTATAGTTTATAGGAATTTTTCAATAATAACGGGTGAAAGTTTTGATTATCACCCATTCGGGTGATTTCTTTTCCGTGTCATTGAGTAATCTGCTTTCCGGTTAATCGCAGTATCACAAAATAATCAGAGGAGATAAAAAATGGCACGTATCGGAATAATTACCTGTTCAAATTGTGCACTGGAAACCAATTGTTCGTCGGTTGTCTGTCTTGCAGATCTCCGGAAACGCAAGGGTTTCTTTGATTGCTACCCCAAGGAGGACCCTGTTGAGCTGGTAGGCTTGGTACATTGCGCCGGATGTCCAACAAACATCGGCCCAAGCAAAATTCTAAAAAGGATCCGTTCACTGACAGAGTATAAAATTGACGCATTGCATTTCTCCTACTGCATGACTTCCCTATGCCCGTTTTTGAATAAATATGAGAAGGCTATCAAAGATGCCTATCCGGATCTGAAAATTGTTCTGGGTACTCACCAACCAATGGATGCTGAAATATTCAAAAAGGCGGTTCATGAAATGCTTTGCCCGACAGTAATAATTCCTCAAGACATGAATGATCTGATTAAGGGGAAATTTGTATTTCCTGAGGGCTAAGGCTTTGGTCTTCCGGATATTATGTTGAGCTTAGTGCAAAGACATTCTCATACATTTCAAGGTGAATCGATAATGACTGGAGAAAAATTGATTGAAAGATATGGTGAAAGAGTTGGATACACCGAGTCTGAAATTGAAAAGTTCCATGAGGGCGGCCATAGAATCCGGCAGGTTGCGCGTCTGTCCCGCGCTGCTGCGAAATATTCAATACAGGCAGAGGTGGTCAGTTCAAAAAACTGCAACGCCCGTCATGTCGCAGGGCAGAGATTCCTCCTTGATGTTGATGGCAATTTTATAACCGATCTATGTCCCAAAAGAATGTGTGTGTACCTGATATCTCAACTCACGATCCCTGTTGCGTTGATCAATGAAAGGCTCAGTGAAAGTTTGGATCCGAACGATTTTCATTTTATGCGATATCTGCGCTGTCCTGATACGGGCGTTGATTGCTATGGATATGGCGAGGTTATGCTCAAGGTCAAGGTTGTTCCACGGATCAGGGAAAAAGGATAATCGGCATGATAGCTATAAATTCGAGTTCGAGCTGACGCAGAATAAACCGGAAACACTTTGATGGGCAGGTTCCAAAGTCAAACAGCGGAGCTGAAACAGGGATACCCAAACAGGCTGATGTGGGGGGCGTCTTTCATTCCGGTGTCGGCCTTGCGGTAACCTGATATTCAATTCTTACGGTTCATGTATATGAATGATGACTCCCAGTCCAAAGAGTCGGCCATAGAAAAAGCGGCCTATGCGAAAATCACCTGGCACCTTATCCCCTTTCTTTTCGTATGCTACATAACAGCATACCTTGATCGGGTAAATATTGGCTTTGCAAAGCTGCAGATGCTCTCTGACCTAAAATTCAGCGAAACAGCATTCGGTTTTGGTGCAGGTATATTTTTCATTGGCTATATCGTGTTCGAGGTGCCGAGCAATATTGCTATGTATAAGGTTGGGGCTCGAATCTGGATTACACGAATCATGCTCTCTTGGGGAATTGTCTCAGGATTGACAATGTTCGTCACTTCCGAGTGGGCATTTTATGTCATGCGTTTTTTGCTTGGTATTGCTGAAGCGGGTTTTTTCCCCTGTATCATTCTCTACCTGACCTATTGGTATCCATCTGAAAGGCGGGGGAAGATCACAACGATATTCATGGTCGCTGTGCCTGTGTCGGGAGTCATCGGTGGTCCGCTATCAGGCTGGATACTTCAAAACATGGTTGGCATCATGGGGTATGCCGCATGGCAGTGGTTGTTTCTCATTGAGGCTATCCCGGCCGTGCTGATGGGCTTACTGGCATTCATATACCTCAAAGATGGCATTGAGAAAGCGGTTTGGCTTTCAGAAAGCGAGAAGATCATGATACAGAAACGAATCCAAGCCGATAACGAACACAAAGAGGACCACGCCCTCGGTCAAGTGCTCTCGAGTGCCCGGCTCTGGGGTCTTGCATTCATCTACTTCTGTTACGTGATGGGCCTATACGGCGTTGGGTTCTGGTTGCCGACAATCATCAAAGAAATGGGAGTCACGGGAGCGCTTAATATTGGACTGCTCTCGACAATTCCTTCTGCGGTAGCCGTAGTCGGCATGGTTTATGTCGGCGGCAGTTCCGACAGGCACAGAGAAAGGCGCTGGCATGTTGCCATTCCCGCGATCCTGGGTGCTGCCGGTTTGATGTTCAGCACTCTATTTTCATGCAATACCGTGCTGGCCATGGCCGCGCTGAGCCTGGCCACATTCGGTATTGTGACAACATTTCCATTATTCTGGAGTTTGCCGACTGCATTTCTGCGGGGCACAGCTGCGGCAGCAGGGATTGCATTCATTAACTCATTTGGCAATCTTTCAGGTTTCCTCAGCCCCTATCTGATTGGTTTGATAAAAGATACCACCAACAGTACCAATGCAGGCATGTATATGCTTGCCGGATTTCTGGTCGTTGGTGCTTTATTGACTCTGAGCTTTCCCTCTGAGCTCGTTAATCGTTGAAATTGGTGTGTTAGAATATTGAAACCCAATATGCCGCCCTCTATTAATGATCCGGAAGTTGATTTTTTATATAAACAGAGGAAGAAATAACCATGTTGACAGGTATTCACATCCTTATGACATACAAGTGCAACCTTGAGTCCGATCATTGTTTCCTGTACTCAAGCCCCAACGCCAAAAGTGCGAGGGTGGGCTTTTTCTACACACAGTGTCAATATGCAACCTCTCTTGCAATAGTTGATTATGACCCAAATATATTTTGACATTACTTGCAGGAATGATAGAACTTCCAGGCAGATGGTCTTCAATATTCACACATGGGAATTACCTCTTTTCTCCTTGGTTCAAAATATATGAATAAATCAGGGCTGATCGAAGTATTTGTTGAGGAACTTAAATTTCCTTTTATTACAGGTTCAAGCATCATAAATACCATCCTTGATGCTATGACAGAAGCCCTTGTAAAGGGAGAAAATATCAAGCTTCGGGGATTCGGTACCTTTACCGTCAGGCAGTATGATTCGTATACTTGCAAAAATCCAAAAACTGGCGGAGAAGCCATAGTTAAAGCAAGAAAGCTCCCATTCTTCAAGGCCCGGAAAGAACTCAAAGAAGCGATGAATGCTGGTAGAGAATAAAACAAAGGGTAATGTTGTCAGCTTGGTGGTCATTACAGCACATAAAGACAAAAGGAGAACCTCGTCATGGCAATGACCGTCGAAATCAAAGGCAATAAGCTCCACATCGAAATTGATCTGGAAAAACCGACACCGTCATCATCCGGTAAGACTCTTGTGGTTGCCAGTACCCGAGGGAATGTTGTCACCACTGCTGAAGTAGACGGTAAGCCTGTTACGATCGGGCTGAATGCGTACATCAAACCGTAAGGGTTATCCTTCCAGCAGAGGCCCTGACAAGAACTGAAAACCAACACCCCAAGATAACGCTTCTCTCTAGCCATGGACAAAGCACCTCTGACACCTCAGCAAAGGATACCGGTAAAACTACCAAACCCATGACGAATAAAAAACTTGTAGCAAGCATGATGCCCGACAGCAGCATTCAGCTTGAATGGGTGGACAGTGCTGAGAGGATTGACCAGGATAGCGACGTATTGCAAAACGAGATTTACAACCTCGCTTCAACTGATCCGTCGGGCTGGCTCTTTTTCCTTGGATTCAGTAATAAAAAAATAGAGCTCTCGCCTTCTTTAAGCTTTTGGCGTGGATTTTCCGGGCTCTTTCTCCGTCGGCTCAGTCTTACCCCAGAGATTGAAAAACATCGTGGAGGAGTCAGCCTGCCCCTTGATGATGAGAAACTGACACAATTGCTGGAAGCTGCGCCGCCCATGTCCGGCGGAGAGTATCTGAACGGAGACATGCTGGTCGCTCACTGGGGCACCTTGCACAGAATATTTGCCGAAAAGATTGCAGAGTATGATGGCACCGTTGCGGAGTTTATCAAAAAATACAGCCCAGACCTTCACCTGGCCGGGCGGATCTATTTTCATCTGGTCGAGAATAAGAAGAGCGACGTCCCCTTTGCTTTTCTCGCCACCTATTCCACTCGCCTGAATGCCGAGGGACAATCCAGGCACCTACCACTTAAATATGCCCTGGAAGAATACCGGGGAGACGAGGAGAAACTGCTTTCGTTGCTGGTTACGGTCCATGACGCGGCGCAACTGAGCGAACTGGTGGCGAACCTGCTCGATTCCGGTGAGCTGTTTCACCCCCTCTCCTGGTCCACGAAGGAGGCCTTTACTTTTCTGCAGGAGATACCGCTTTACGAACAATCCGGTATCCTCTGCCGTATCCCGAATTGGTGGAAGGGCAAAGCGGCAGGAATCGGGATACAGATTAGTATCGGGGAAAAACCTCCATCGACGGTCGGCATGGCAGCCCTGCTTGACTTCAGCCCCCGGCTCATGCTGGGCGATACAGAAATATCGGCAGAGGAGGCGCGCCGGCTCCTGCATGAGTCCGAGGGCCTGGCCTTCCTGAAGAACAAATGGGTAGCGGTTGACCCGGAAAAATTGCAGCAGACCCTTGCCGCCTATGAAAAGGCACAGGAGCTGAACGCGGAAGAAGGTATCAGTTTTCTCGATGCCATGCGTTTTTCGATGAATCCGCAGACATTGCTCGGATCTGGCGATGGCACAACCATCTCCGGGATTTCAAACGGGCAATGGCTGCAAACGGTTATGGCCAAGCTGCGCCAGCCTGCGGACATCGGCCCGGTCCAGACCTCAAAAAACTTTTCAGCGACTCTCCGCGGCTATCAGCAGGATGGCCTGAAATGGCTCTATTACCTGCACAGGTTGCAATTTGGCGCCTGCCTGGCCGATGACATGGGACTTGGTAAGACAGTGCAGCTCCTGGCCTTTCTCAATGTACTTCAGACTGAGAAAAAGGCCCAAAAGGCATCGCTTCTGGTCATTCCAGCATCGCTTCTGGCCAACTGGATCAATGAGATCGAGGCCTTTTACCCGAGCCTCCGCTATCTGGCCGCCCACCCCGACCTTCATAAACCGGGTAAAGTCCCCGAACCCGGTCCTAAACAATTGGCTGAGCTTGATCTGGTTATCACTACCTACTCCTTGACTCAGAGATATGCCTGGATCCAGAACTATTCCTGGAACTATGTTATCTTGGATGAAGCCCAGGCGATCAAGAATCCAGGGACCAAGCAGACCAAGGCTATCAAGAAGCTGACCGCCGCCAACAGAATTGCGATGACCGGCACCCCGGTGGAAAACCGGTTGTCGGATCTCTGGAGTCTTTTTGATTTTCTCAATCCGGGACTGCTCGGCAACGCCAAGGAATTCGGTGGCTTCACAAAAGGCCTGGCCGATAATCCTCATGGCTATGCTGGCCTGCGAAGGGTGGTTAGCCCTTTTATCCTCCGACGACTCAAGACTGACAGGTCCATTATCTCCGATCTTCCCGACAAGGTGGAGGTGAAAACCTGGGCTGCGATGAGCAAGAAACAAACAGTCCTGTACGGCGAGGTGGTCGAGGGGCTGCGAGAGCTCATCGAAAAATCGGAGGGTATCCAGAGGAAAGGTCTTATCTTGTCTGCCCTGATGAAATTTAAACAGCTCTGCAACCACCCAGCTCAATATCTCGGTCAGGACGTGTTCGAGGAGAGGGACAGTGGCAAGTTTGAAAGACTGCGGGAGATTTGCGAGACGATCCACGAGAAAAGGGAAAAGGTCCTGGTCTTTACCCAATTCAAGGAGATGACAGCACCTCTATCGAGGTTTCTCGCCACCATCTTCAACAGGGAGGGCCTGATCCTGCATGGCAGTATCCCTGTTGGTAAAAGAAAAGAACTGATTGAAAAATTTCAGGGGCATGAATATGTTCCGTATTTTGTCTTATCACTCAAGGCAGGAGGGGTTGGACTTAACCTGACCGCTGCTAACCATGTCATCCATTTTGATAGGTGGTGGAATCCGGCGGTGGAGAATCAGGCGACGGATCGAGCCTTTCGTATCGGTCAGAAAAAAAATGTCATGGTCCATAAATTCCTGACCAAGGGCACGGTGGAAGAAAAAATTGACGAAATGCTTACCGCAAAGTCTCGGCTTTCCGATGAGGTTGTCGCCTCATCAGGTGAGAGCTGGATCACCGAGATGAATAATGACGAGTTATTCGATCTCTTTACCTTGAAACCATAATTCAGGGGCGATTATTATGAGCTACTGGGGTTATCCGGAATACGTTTCCGTTGCCCAAAAACGAGCCAGGGCGGAAAAGAAACTCAAGCAACTGCAAAAAAAGATGCCGGACGTCAGGCCGGTCATTCTTGCCGGCAACTGTCTCGCCCGTAGCTGGTGGGCAAAGATGTGGAACAAGAACCTTGAGCGATACGCGGATTATGCCAATCGGATCGGCCGTGGCAGGAGCTATCTTCGACACAGGATGGTCCTTGATCTGAAAATCTCAGCTGGAAAGGCGAACGCCTTGGTTATGGGTTCAACCTCCACCCCCTATAAAGTGGAGATTGCCATCAAGCCCATCGATAAGACCCATTGGCAAGCGATAAAAATGCAATGCCAAGGACACCTGAAGTCATTGCAGGACCTACTTGCCGGCAAGATCCCCAAGGCCCTGGCGGAGATCTTTTTCACTCAAGAGCATGGGTTGTTTCCCTTGCCGAAGGCCATGAGTTTTCATTGCAGTTGCCCAGACAGTGCCTCCATGTGCAAACATGTCGCGGCCACTTTGTACGGAATCGGAGCCAGATTCGATGAAGATCCCAGCCTGTTCTTCACTCTGCGGGGTGCAGATACAGGGAGCCTGATTGCCGAAGCCATACAAGACAAGACCGATGAACTCTTGAACAGAACCAAACAGAAAAGCGCCAAGGTTATCGATGATGCCGATCTTGCAGATATCTTCGGCATTGATATGGACTTCCAGCCGAACTTCGCCGATAGCGGGGCGGATCCGGTCAAGAAAAAATCGGCGTCAGGAAAACCGGTGATAAAAAAAGAAGCACGCCCTGTCTGTTCACCCATCTCTGAGAAGAAACAAAAAACTATACCGCTCCGGCCCAAAAACGCAAGCGAGCGTGTAGCGGCAATAATCACAGCCGGAACCATCGGGGTTACCATCGCCGACCTGGTTTCTCAGACCGGCTATCCGAAAAGCAAACTCTACGCTATAGTCCATAAGTTGAAGCAGGAGGGGAAGATCAAGAATGCATCTTATGGGGTGTACGAGAAGGCCTGAAATACCCTGCACCCGGTTTCTTTCACTCTCCTGTATGGGGCAGTAGGGTGTGTCCGTATCCCGGTCAACAAATCACTCAACAAAAGGTATCTTAGGAAGAGTGTTTTGTTGACATACCTTTCCGGAGGCAGAAAAGATGAACTAAAAAGCCGCACATAAAGCTTTAAACATTCCAAGCGTAGAAAAAAACATGTTTGGTTTTTTAACTGCTGAGAGGAGAGAATGAGAAAAATTGCGAAATCAGAATTGGCTGAAGGGTTGTCCCATGAACTGAGCCTTCCTTTCAAAACAGGTTCAGGCATTATTGATACTATTCTCAATTTAATGACGGAGACTCTTGTTAAAGGAGAAAATATCGAGATCAGAGGCTTTGGTAGTTTTTCAGTCAGGAATTACGATTCGTATTCCGGCAGGAATCCCAAAACCGGCAAGAAAATCAGGGTCAAGCCGAAGAAGCTCCCCTATTTCAAAGTCGGGAAAGACCTTAGAGAGTCTTTAAATGCTGGGAAATAGGCGAATTATCAGAGAGAAATAAAAGTCCCATAAGTTGATGTCACAATTTGTTGGGCGGAATAGGCAAGAACATAAGGATTTGTGAATTAAAAAAGCGAGTATGAAATTGCTTGTGCACCGTCCTTATCAGTTATCGGGCCTGATGATAATATCTGTTGAGATCGAAGAGTCCGGAATGCACGGGGTCCTCTTCGTTAAATCGTTTCTGAAACCAGTCGTATTCAGGCCAGAAGCGGGAGTCGGCCCGGTTTATGCCATATTTCTTCAGTCGTTGCATATCCTCCTCGCTGTGATCGAAGCCGTTGAGAAGGCAGAAGAAATCCGGCAGGTCCTCTTTCTGTATATCGAAAAAGTAGTTGGGGTAGGAGCCGATGAAACCGGGGAAAAATTCCGCCTGATCCTTTGAGGGATCCAGGAAAAGATCGTCGCCGAGCAGGAATTTGACATTGTCGTGCCAGCGGTGGACGACCATGGACACCACCCTGTCGTTTCCGCCAGGCATCCGGATGCGGATATAGGCCACGTTGGCATCGTGGGCGTTGATGTATTTGAAAAAAGCGGTTCCGGGGGCTGAGATGGCACGGAATCCCTGGAGATAGTCTTTCATCCCTTGATAGTGTCCGGGCAGAGGAGGGGAGCTCTCGCCTTCCGCCAGGTAATTGACGGGATCAAAGGTTATCCCCGTCTTCCCGGATAGCCGCTCTTTGACCAGACGTTCGACAAACTCCCGTTTGGGGTCGCTGCTCCGATAGTCGGTTTTAGCTGGCATCTGTGAGGGATAATAGCCGACTTCCTTGAAAATCATCTTTCGGTACCAGCTCCGCATGATCGGTTCGCGTTGATCCCGCGGCATGAAGTCGAGGAAATAACTCTCGCCCTCTATGCGGAGCTCATCCATATACAGGCGGACGCCTAGCTGATGGTTGATATTTCCGAACACGTCAAAACCGGCCACCAGATTGTAGTAAATGCGTTCAAGCAGGGGGTAGTCAAGCACCCACAAGGTCCGGGGCAAGCTTCCCAGCGCACCCCTGTAGACTGAGGCGCTGTCGAAATGGCGGAAGACCGTCAGCAGCGGCACATCCTCTTTGCTGCGACCTGTCCAGATGGCCCCCGTATCCAGACCGTCTGGATAGGAGGACGCATAGAGGTCTTGCCGGGCGTGATAGAAATCGGAGGACGCAAAATGGTATTTATCGGTCAGGTAGTTGAAGAAGGGCGCATTGCTGCCCGCCTGGATGGGCATCCTCAAATCGTCGGCATGGTCCTGAAGAAACCGGGGGGATCTGATGCTCAGATCATGATCGGGATCCATGAACAGCAGCCAGAAATGATCCTGGATAACATCCAGGGCGATCTGCCCCTTACAGACCGGCCCGCGTATGAAGGTCATGATGATATATTCGGAGTTATCCAGAAGAAACTGGTAACGGGAGCGGGGCGGGATCTGGGAAAAAGAGACGAAGGGATTTGCGCTCAGTGCGGCGTCGTAGCCCACCGTATGCGGTTCCTCCTCCCAGGCCGGTTCGATAAAAAGGGCATGAAAACGGGAAAGAACAGTGTCGTTAAGCGCAAAGACCATGTGCGTTTTGTGGACAATGGTCGAATGAATCTTCCTGAAGCGGTAGAAAAAGGGAGCAGTGCCGGGATCGTCATAGGGGCGAAGGGTTGGGATGATCGCAATGGGTTGGCCAGGGCCGGTGGCCGAGCGCACCAGTTCATAGAATTCGGAGGCGTTTGCCGCCGAAAACCAGATATCCGCCAGGAAAAGATGCTCATAGAGATAGCGGGCTGTCATCCGGTGTTTGGCATCGGACGCATTCAGGAACTCCTCCCATTTGGCAATCTGCGGGACAGTTTTTGCATCCGGACTGGTCAGGATCATCATTTGCTCGGGAGTCGGTCCGGGAGCGCCCTGGGCGAGCCACCCGGCGATGAGCCGGAATTCGTCCTCGTTTAGAGGTGGAAAGCCGAAAGGCATGCCCCGTTTTGGATGTTTTTCAAGAAAGGCACCAAGCTCGGCTTTTGTCTGCGCGCAGGTCAGATCTTTTTCCGGATAATAGTCGCCCGTGCTTGCGGGGGCATTCCTCTTTTGGGAGAGTAGCTGGATCATCAGGGAGTCGTTAAAGCCTGGGCCTGCATTATTATCGATAACACTGAAAAAGCCCTTCTGCTGCCAGTCATTCGTATTTTGGGCGTCAATGAAAAGGCGCGTGGGATCCATGGCCTTCTCGCGGGCGCCGTCGTAGACAAGCTTTTTCGTGGCACCGCGGTCAATGCCTTCAAACGAGTTGAGCTTCAGTTGGCAGGGTGCATTATAGCAGGAATGACAGACTACGCAGCGCCTCTCAAGGACTGGCCGGACCTCCTGGAGATAGTCTATGGGTCGCGTCGGTGGCTGAATCTCCACCGGAGAAAGCGGTTTCCCCGAGCATCCAGCAAGGATTGCGAGAATCAAAACGGCAAACGGCAGGGACTGTCTCATGCTCTGCACCTCCGATGCGGGATCGTTCGGAATCGTGTAAAATATTACAATTCCTAAATTTCAGGCATTGAGAAAAAATAGCCTTAAAAATAGTAAAATCCAAGAGCCATGGCCTTTCAAACTATTAATTTGTTTCGACCTTTTCAGCAAGAAGCTTACATTTATATTTTTTCAGAGATAAAGCCATTTCCTTAACTTCTGGGTGAGTAAAGTGGACCCCGAAAACGAGACAATATATTAAGGTTTTGATCCGCTCTTTGGCAAGACCAACGCTTCCAACCGCTTCCAGTTAGGCCACATTTCTCAGTTTCATGTAATCCAGCTCAAACATAGCCGGGGATTTATACCCAATTGTCGAATGACGCCCCCTGCGGTTGTAATAAACCTCAATGTAATTGAAAAGAGCCTGCTCGGCCTCAGCCTTATCTTTGAATCGTACCTGATAAATGAGTTGGTTTTCAATGTATGGAAGAATGATTCCGCCACAGCATTATCCTAATAAAGGGATGATGGCAGCAGGAAATATCTAAACCAGGCCAATTTACAAAACGCTTCGTGTAGACACTGCAAATCTTCAACCTGAGTTGTTCGATAGTGTTGTGGTTTCTGTCGTGGCACCTAACACCTTTCGAAATGACAAACAAACACATTTTGAAGCCAACTGGGATGCGACAATGTTTTTTTCCTTGTCAGGATATTGTCAATCTCCTGAAGGTCAAAAAGATTTTTCTATGTTGTTAGGTTTTGGGGCAACTTCTTCATGGCCTTACAGTAGACATGTCAGGTTGGGATTTAAACCAATTTTAGTGAGGTTTAGTCTGGCAATATTAACCTCAGGGCAACCTGCCATCTCACAAACGATATTTCTGTTCGCAGTCTCGTGAACCATCCGGCTTTTAAAGGTTTTGGTCAGCTTTTGTGTATGAATTCATCGAAAACATCAATCCGGCTAAGAGTAAGAACGCCAAGCATCTCTTCATGAAGT
>Ga0214249_1000039_pt1 | contig 69176 bp, 66 predicted proteins | sample TroBogypolimnion_17_FD_153087 | JGI IMG/M metagenome (GOLD analysis project Ga0214249, IMG submission 153087) | Freshwater microbial communities from Trout Bog Lake, WI - 23JUN2009 hypolimnion | ecosystem: Environmental > Aquatic > Freshwater > Lake > Hypolimnion/Profundal zone | place: Trout... | reverse complement strand
CAACTCCAAGGGCAACAATACCGATTGCGCCAAACGCAATTCGTCGGCAGTGCGCGCCGTCTTCAGCAACTTGCGTGCTGCATCAATGTGTTCCGATCCACTTGCAGGTCTTGCCATGATTGCTCCTTAAAATCATGGCTATATTATTACAGTTTCTATTGCAAATTGGAATTACTGCCTTGCTCTGGTGCTCCATCGACAACGACGACTCGCGCGACCTCGATCAGCTCACCGCGTGCGAGTCCCTGGCGCAGGGCGCCGTGCGGCTTTGGGTGGCGATCGCTGATGTCGATGCGCTGGTCGCGCAGGGCAGCCCGATCGACCAGCATGCACTGCTCAATACGACCACGGTCTACACCTCGGCGCGCATCTTCCCGATGCTGCCCGAGCGCTTGTCCACCGACCTGACCTCGCTGAATTTCGACGAAGAGCGTCTGGCCTTGGTGACCGAGATGGTGTTCGATGCCAGTGCCGTGCTGTCGGGCGCCACCGTGTACCGCGCGCGCGTGCGCAACAAGGCCAAGCTGGCGTACGACGCTGTCAGCGCCTGGATCGATGGCGAGGGCGCCGTGCCCGAAGCCGCCGCTGTCGTGCCCGGCATGCAGGAGCAGTTGCGCACGCAGGATGCGTTGGCGCAGCAGTTGAGGCTGCGCCGCCACGCCCAGGGCTCGCTGGAACTGGAGACCTTCCAGCCACGCGCCGTGTTCGAGGGCGAGCAGGTGGTCGGCATTGCCGAGCAGGTGCACAACCGGGCCCGCCAGTTGATCGAGGAAGTGATGATCGCCACCAACGGCTGCACTGCGCGCTATCTGGCGGCGCGCGGCGGTGCCTCGCTGCGCCGCGTAGTGCGCTCGCCCGAGCGTTGGCTGCGCATCGTCGGTGTTGCCAAGGATTACGGCGAGACGCTGCCCGACGAGCCTGATTCGAAGGCGCTGGAAGCCTTCCTGGCCAAGCGCCACAAGGCGGATCCGCTGCGCTTTCCGGACCTATCGCTGGTCATCGTCAAGCTCATGGGTTCCGGCGAGTATGTGGTGGAGGTGCCGGGCGAAGCGCCGATCGGCCACTTCGGCCTGGCGGTGCGCGACTACACGCACTCGACCGCGCCGAATCGGCGCTTTCCCGACCTCATCACTTCGCGCCTGCTCAAGGCGGCCTTGCGCAAGCAGCGCGCGCCCTATTCGAATACCGAACTGGCCGAACTCGCGCTGCACTGCACGCGCCAAGAGAACTCTGCGCAGAAGGTCGAACGGCGCATGCGCAAGTCGGAGGCGGCGATCGTGCTGGAGTCGCGCATCGGCCAGCGCTTCGAGGCCATCGTCACCGGCGCCACCACCGAAGGCATCTGGGTGCGCCTTCTGTCACCGCCGGCCGACGGCAAACTGGTGAGCGGTGATGCCGGCTTGAGAGTCGGCGACAAACTCCACGTCAAGTTGTTGTCAACCGACGTGGAGCATGGCTTTATCGACTTCGCCCGGGTTCCTTCCTAGCCGCGTTGCTGCGCGGCGTTGGCCACGGCCAGCGCGGTCATGTTGACGACGCGGCGCACCGTGGCTGACGGCGTCAGCACATGGGCGGAGGCCGCGGCGCCGAGTAGGATCGGCCCGACTGTGACTCCGCTGCCACCCGTCATCTTGAGCACATTGAACAGGATGTTGGCAGCGTCCAGATTCGGGCAGATCAGCAGATTGGCTTCGCCGTGCAGTTTGCTGTCCATCAGCGCCGCATGTCGCATGTCTTCAGACAGGGCGGCGTCGCCGTGCAGTTCACCGTCGCATTCCACATCGGGCGCCATCTTGCTGAATAGCTCATGCGCCAGGCGCATCTTGACGGCCGACTTGCGGCTGGAAGAGCCGTACATCGAATGCGACAGGAAGGCGACCTTCGGCGGCAGGCCGAAGCGCTTGATCTCCTCGGCCGCCATCATGGCGATGCTGGCGAGCTGTTCGGCGTCCGGGTCTTCGTTGACGAAGGTGTCGGCGATGAAAAGCGTGCGCTTCTCCAGCATCAGGGCGTTGAGCGCGGCAAAGCTGGAGGCGCCTTTCTTCATGCCGATGACATCGCGCACGTGGTCCAGGTGCACGTCAAAGCGGCCGTGCAGGCCGCACAGCATGGCGTCGGCATCGCCGAGCTTGAGCATGAGTGCGGCGATGGTCGTGGTCGAGCGACGCACGGCGGCCTTGGCGGCCTCGATCGATACGCCGCGCCGGCCCATCAGGCCATGGTAGGTCTCCCAGTACTGGCGGAAGCGCGGATCGTCTTCCGGATTCACGCAATCGACGTCGTTGCCTAGGCGGATGCGCAAGCCGGCCTTGAGCATGCGCGCCTCGATCACTGCGGGACGTCCGATCAGGATCGGGCGTGCCAGGCCTTCGTCCACCACGACCTGCACGGCGCGCAGCACGCGCTCGTCTTCACCTTCAGCGTAGGCCACGCGTTTGGCAGCCGGCGGCACCGCCTTGGCCGCGGTGAAGACCGGGCGCATGAACATGCCAGTCTGGTAGACAAAGCGCGACAGCTGCTGACGGTAGGCTTCCATGTCCTTGATCGGTCGAGCGGCCACACCGGATTCCTCGGCGGCTTTCGCCACCGCTGGCGCAATGCGCAGGATCAGGCGTGAATCGAAGGGAGTCGGGATCAGGTACTCTGAGCCGAAGACCAGTTCCTTGCCGGCGTAGGCGGTGGCCACTTCCTCGCTGATGTCGGCCTTGGCCAGATCGGCGATCTGGCGCACGCAGGCCAGCTTCATGGCTTCGGTGATCTTGGTGGCGCCACAGTCCAGCGCGCCGCGGAAGATGTAGGGGAAGCACAGGACGTTGTTGACCTGGTTCGGGTAGTCGGAGCGTCCCGTGGCGATGATGCAGTCCGGCCGCACGGCCTTGGCGAGTTCGGGGCGGATTTCGGGTTCCGGATTGGCCAGCGCCAGGATGATGGGCTTGTCCGCCATGGTTTTGACCATGGCCTGCGTCAGCACGCCGGCGGTCGAGCAGCCAAGGAAGACGTCGGCCTTGTCGATCACGTCGGCCAGCGTGCGTAGTTCGGTCTTCTGCGCGTAGCGCGCCTTCGATTCATCGTAGCCGCCGGGTCGGCCTTCATAGACCAGGCCCTTGGAGTCGCAGACGAAAACATTGCTGCGCGTGACCCCAAGGCCGACCATGACGTCAAGGCAGGCGATGGCCGCCGCACCGGCGCCCGACACCGCAACCTTGACATCCTCGATGCGTTTGCCCACCAGTTCCAGGCCGTTGAGCAGGGCCGCGCTGGAGATGATGGCAGTGCCGTGCTGGTCGTCATGGAACAGAGGAATGTTCATGCGCTCGCGCAGTTTCTTCTCGATGTAGAAGCACTCGGGCGCCTTGATGTCTTCGAGGTTGATGCCGCCCAGCGTCGGCTCCAGCGCAGCGATGATCTCGATTAGCTTGTCAGGGTCGCGCTCGGCCAGTTCGATGTCAAAGACGTCGATGCCGGCGAACTTCTTGAACAGACAGCCCTTGCCCTCCATCACCGGCTTGGAGGCCAGCGGGCCGATGTCGCCCAGGCCGAGCACGGCGGTGCCGTTGGTGATGACGCCGACAAGATTGCCGCGCGAGGTGTATTCGGTGACTAGCGAGGGATCGGCTTCGATGTCCAGGCAAGGGTAGGCAACACCGGGCGAATAGGCCAGCGAGAGGTCGCGCTGGTTGTGCAGCGGCTTGGTCGGCGTGACCGAAATCTTGCCGCGTGTGGGCGTGCGATGGTATTCGCGCGCTGCCTCGCACAATGCGTTTTCTGCCGGGGAAAGTTCCTTGCTCATTTGACACTCCTTTTTATTAAAGCAAATCTTTCAAGCTGCGCGCGATCACCTTGGTCGCACGTCGCAAGTCTTCTAGGTCGAGTCGTTCATCAGCACGCTTGGCGTGCGATTCGAGGACGGTACGCGGTCCGGCACCATAGATGACGCCGGGAATACCCGCCTCGCAGAACAGGCGCACGTCAGTGTACAGGGGCGTGCCAAGCGCCGGAATTGGCTCGCCGAACACCGCTTGCGCGTGTTTCTGCAAGGCCTGCACGAGCGGCTTGTTGCCCGGCAGCGGCTGCATGGCGCGGGCCAGCAGGATGCGCCGGATATCGACCGTGATGCCGTTGCACTGCGCGGCGGCGGCGCCGATGATCTGGCGCAGCGTGACTTCGACCTTGGCTGGATCTTCTTCCGGGATCATGCGGCGGTCGAGCTTAAAGCTGACGCGTCCCGGAATGACATTGGTGTTGGTCCCGCCTTCGATCATGCCGACGTTCAGGTATGGATGCGTTATGCCTTCGACCGCCGAGCGCACCTGCCGGTAGCGTGCGTTTTCTGCGTACAGTGCCTGCAGGATGTGGACCGTGGCCTGGAGCGCGTCGACGCCCGATTCCGGAATGGCAGCGTGCGCCATCTTGCCATGCACCGTGACTTCGAGTTGCAGACAGCCGTTGTGCGCGGTGATCACCTGGTAGCTGAAACCGGCGGCGATCATCAGGTCAGGCCGGATCAGCTTGTTGTTGAGCAGCCAGGCCGGCCCGGCCTGACCGCCGAATTCCTCGTCATACGTGAACAGCAGTTCGACACAGCCCGCGCGCGGGCAGGCCACGGCTTCGAGCGCGCGCAGCGCGAAGGCATAGGTCGAGAAATCGCATTTGCTGACGGCGGCGGCGCGGCCGTAGATCTTGCCATTGACGATCTCGCCGCCGTACGGGTCCTGGCTCCAGCCTTCGCCGGGCGGCACGACATCGCCGTGCGCGTTGAGCAGCACGGTGATGCCGGGACCGAACCTACGCCGCACCAGCAGGTTGGTGATGCTCGTCAGGCCAAGCGGCTGCACCTCGGATGGCGGCACCGGGTACTTCTCGACCGGCAGGCCCATGGCTTCGAGCAGTTCGGCCGTACGCTGCGCGTGCGGCGCGTTGTCGCCCGGTGGCGTGTCGGTCGGGACGCGGATCAGTTCCTGCAGGAAGCGGACCTGTTCGTCAAAGTGGGCATCAATCCAGGCGTCGAGTTGTTCGTAGGTGCTCATGACAATCTCTTGAGGAAAGGTTCAGAACTCACTGGCAAGGTCTTCAAGCAAGCGAGCGAAGGCATCGATGGCGAGTTGCATGTCGTCGCTGGTGGTCGATTCCAGCGGGTTGTGGCTGATGCCGCCATTCTGGCCGCGCACGAACAGCATGGCCTGCGGCATCAGCTCGTGCAGCTTCATGGCGTCGTGCCCGGCGCCGCTGGGCAGCCGGTGCAGTGGCAAACCCAGGGCTGCGACCGCGCGTTCCCAGCGCGCCTGCCAGGCGATTGCGCTCGGCGCTGCAGGTACGCGCAGCGTTTCCTGCAGCGTCACCTGCACGCCGCGGCGCGCGCAGATGGCCTGCTGCTGCGCCAGCACGTCGCGCACCAGCGCATCGCACTGCGAGTTGCTGGGCGCGCGCAGGTCGAGCGAATAGCGGCAGCGCCCCGGCACCACGTTGATCGAGCCGCGCGGCACTTCAAGCAGGCCGACGGTTGCCACCGAGTCGGCGTCCTGCGCCGCGCGTTGCTCGCAATAGAGCATTAGTTCGGCCGCGGCGCAGGCGGCGTCGCGCCGGCGGCCCATCGGCGTGGTGCCGGCGTGACTGGCCATGCCGGTAATCTCGCCGAGGTAGCGCACGCCGGCGTTGATGGACGTGACGATACCCAGCGGCAGATTCAGTTCATTGAGAACCGGACCCTGCTCGATGTGCACCTCGACGAAGCCCAGATAGTGCGACGCGTCGCGCCGCAAGGCTGGGATGTCCTCGATGCGCAGGCCGGCGCCCTGCATCGCTTCGCGCAGCGTGATGCCGTCGGCGTCCCGCTGTGCCAGCCACTGCTTGTCGAAGGCGCCGATCAGCGCGCTAGACGCGATGAAGGGCGCCTGGTAGCGCTGGCCTTCTTCCTCGGCAAAAGCGACCAGCTCGATGCCGAACGGCAGTCGCCGTGCCGCGCGGTGCAGCTCGCGCACGGCGGCCATCGGCACGAAGATGCCCAGGCGCCCGTCGTACTTGCCGGCGTTGCGCACGGTGTCGAAGTGGCTGCCCGTCAAAAGGTACTTGGCGCCCGGCCGGCTCGCGTGGTAGCGGCCTACGACATTGCCGACGGCGTCGTGCACCACGTCGTCAAAACCGCACTCCAGCATCCATTGGCCGATCTGCGCGGCGCAGGCGCGGTGCGCCGGCGTCAGGTAGGTGACGGCGAGCTGCTTCCTTTCGGCAAAGCCCGGATCGCTGTGTACGCTCAAGGCCTCCTGCCAATCCCAGACCGCGTTGCCCAGTGCCGGCTCGACGCCGAACAGGTCGTTTAGGCGGATTTCCGCGATGCGGTGGATGTTGCGCAGGCATTCCTGCAATTCGAAATCGCGCTGCCCGGCCAGTCGTCGCTCGAAGGCCGCGATGATCTCCTGGCGCGACAAGCCGCTGCCGCGCGGACCGCGCACCGCCAGCACGAAGGGCCAGCCAAAGCGCGCCTTGTAGTCGGTGTTGAGCTGCTGGAGTCTGGCGAATTCCTGCGCACTGCAATCACCCAGACCTGCCTTGCCTTGCTCATGCGCGGATTCTGCCGTCAAGGTCTTGCCGACCATGGCTTTGCCTGCGAGCTCGGGGTGGGCGCGCACCAGCGTGATCTGCGCTTCGCTGCCGGCGGCATCGACGATGCGTGTCATGGCGTGCTTGAGCTGTGCCATCGAGGAAAAGGGTCGCTGCGCGAGCGCCGCCTGCGCAATCCAGGGCGAGTTCTCATAAAGGCCGTCGAGCAGCACCGCAGCCTCGGGTAGACCGGCGGCATTGAGTTCGGACAGCGTGATGGGCATGTTCAGGGCGCCATGGTTTCGCTGAACGGATGCACGCTGCGCCAGTGCCGCGCGATGTCGATGCGTCGGCAGACCCAGACCTTCTCATGCCGCTCGATGTGATCCAGAAAGCGCTGCAGCGCAACGATGCGCCCGGGCCGGCCGAGCAAGCGGCAGTGCATACCGACACTGAGCATCTTCGGGCGGTTCTCGCCAGCGGGGTCGCCTTCGGCATAAAGCGCATCGAAACTGTCGCGCAGGTAGGTGAAGAAGTCGTCGCCCTGCGCAAAGCCCTGCGGCAGCGAGAAGCGCATGTCGTTGCTGTCGAGTGTGTAGGGTACGATCAACTGCGGCACGACGCTGCCATCGGTCCTGCGCACCTTCATCCAGAACGGCAGGTCATCGCCGTAGTAATCGCTGTCGTAGGCAAAGCCGCCGTAGTCGGCCACCAAGCGGCGCGTGTTCGGGCTGTCGCGCCCCGTGTACCAGCCCAGCGCTCGCTCGCCGGTCAGGCGCTTGATGATGTCCATGGCGCGCGCCATGTGCTCGCGCTCGGTGGCTTCATCGACGCCCTGGTAGTGAATCCAGCGCCAACCGTGGCAGGCGATCTCATGCCCGCTTTGCTGCAGCGAGCGCACCAGTTCCGGGTTGCGCTCCAGCGCCATGGCGACGCCGAAGACCGTCAGCGGCAGCTTGCGTTTTTCGAACTCGCGCAGGATGCGCCAGACGCCGGCGCGCGCGCCGTATTCGTAGATGCCTTCCATGCTGACGTGTCGCTCGGGGAAACTCGGCGGGTTGGCCATTTCAGAAAGAAATTGCTCGGAGCCGGCGTCGCCGTGCAGCACGCTCATCTCGCCGCCTTCCTCGTAATTGAGGACAAACTGCACCGCGATGCGGGCCTGCGCCGGCCACTGCGCGTGCGGCGGATGGGGCCCGTAGCCGACGAGGTCGCGCGGGTAGGGGAGTGTGCTATCGTAAGAGGTCATTTTGCCGCTGCCAGGCTGAGTGTATACACTTTGTGTTTGCATCAAAAAGGGGCGGACCATGGGCTTGAGTACCCACGTATTGGACACCATGCACGGAACGCCGGCCGCAGGCATGGCGGTCGCCCTGTACGCGACCGATGACGATTCGGCAACGCTGCTCAAGCAGTTGGTTCTGAATCAGGATGGCCGCAACCCCGGCGGTTTGCTGCTCGAGGGAGATGCCTTGCGGCGCGGTTGTTACCGGCTGGTGTTCGATGTGGCCGGCTATTACGCGGCGCGCGGTGTTGACTTGCCGCAGCCCAATTTTTTGGGCAAGGTGCAGGTCGATTTCGGGATCGCCGAGCCCGGCCAGCACTACCACGTCCCGCTGCTCGTGAGTCCCTGGAGCTATTCAACCTATCGGGGGTCGTGAGTGCCGCGCTGGCTGTCATTGCGGACTTGACCCGATACGGCATCCAGCGCATGGCACTGGATGCCGTATCGGGTCCGGCATGACAAACCGGGTAGTAACGGGCCGCAGTCAGACCGCGGTATCGGCGCTCTACAACTGCCCTTCCGTAAGCGTGTCGAGTTGGAAGCGACCGCTGCTGTGCCAGAGCCAGGTGTCGGTGTACGTGACCTTGCCCAGACGCACGGGCTTGGGAAAGGGTGCGGCCTGGCGCACGGTGCGCTCGATTTCGGCGATCACTTCGGGCGCCTGTTTCGGTGCGCGCATCCAGTCCAGGTTTAGCACGCGGCCCTGGCTGTCGACCTCGACCTGCAGCACGCCGATGGCATAAAGCAGGGGCGGCATCTTGCCCGGATAGATCCGGTGCGCGTTCTGGCTGTAGAGGTGACTGGCCGCGTCGCGTCGGTAGTCGCGCGAGTTGGTGGCGTTCGATAGGGGTGTCATGGCTGCGGGTCGGGTGGTCGGTGTGGACGCCGTCGCCGCTGTCGCGGGCGCAGGCGGTGGCGGGTTGCTCGGGCTGGAGGCAACGGGAGGCGCGAGCCTGGGCGCGGTGCCGCAAGCGGCGACGATGGCGGCGATGGCGGCTGCGCCGGCGGCGCGCCACGTGCCGGGGGATTTCGGTGCTCTCTTCATCGGATGTCTCCGGAAAACAAATGGATCGATTCACGCGCTACAGTGTCGGCAACAGCGCTGGCGTCTACTTTGCCCGAAAACGGACGGCTTGTCGCATATTTTGGTTTCAAAAGGTAATGATGACTTGTGACAGTTTCCTGATGCGTTTGCGTGCCGAAGACGCCTGTCTGGTCACAGTTCAGGCCACGCGTGGCTCCGTGCCGCGCGAAGAAGGCGCCTGGATGGCGGTGTTCGGTGCCGATATGCTGGGCAGCATTGGCGGTGGTCATCTGGAATTCGAGGCCACGGCCGAAGCGCGCCGGCGCCTGTCCGGTGGCGTCGGTGTGCCGCTTGTGCGCTACACGCTGGGGCCGGCGCTGGGCCAGTGCTGCGGTGGCGAGGTGCAACTGCGCTTTGAACTCGTCGGCGCTTCTGACATTGACACGCTGCGGGCGCGACTTGCGCTGCAGCGCGCCCCCCTCGCGCTGTTCGGCGGCGGCCATGTCGGCCATGCTCTGGCGCGCGTGTTCGCATCCTTGCCGCTGCAGGTGAGCTGGATCGACAGCCGCGACCAGATCTTTCCGGCGGACTTGCCGCCCAATGTGACGGCCGAGCATTCGGACCCGGTGCAGGCGGCGGTGCCGGGTCTGGCGCCGTACAGCCGCGTGCTGATCATGAGCTTCAGCCACGCCGAGGATCTGGAACTGGTGGCGGCCTGCCTGCTGCGCCAGCGCCTGCGCGCTGATCTGCCCTATGTCGGCCTGATCGGCAGCAAGACGAAGTGGGCGAGCTTTTCGCACCGGCTGCTGGCGCGCGACTTCACGGCGCAGGAACTGGCGCATGTCACCTGTCCGATCGGTGTTGCCGGCATCCACGGCAAGGCGCCCGAGGTGATCGCAGTCGCCGTGGCGGCACAGATATTGCAGACCTTGCCACAGCGCTGAACACCACGCACGAACAAGGGGCAGATCCATGGACAGCTATTACCTCGACTGGGCCAATCTGCTGCTGCGCTGGACGCATGTCGTCACCGCCATTGCGTGGATCGGCTCGTCTTTTTATTTTGTCTTTCTCGACAGCAGCCTGACGCCGCCGGTCGATGACGAGCAGAAGAAGCAAGGCGTCAGCGGCGAGTTGTGGGCCGTACACGGCGGCGGTTTCTACCACCCGGTCAAGTTCAACGTCTCGCCCACGCAGTTGCCCGGTAACCTGCACTGGTTCTACTGGGAGAGCTACACGACCTGGCTGACCGGCTTCGCGCTGTTCACGGTCAGCTACCTCTGGAGCGCGAGCAGCTACCTGATCGACAAGTCGTTGATGGACTGGCCGCCGGCCACGGCCATTGCTGTGGCCTTGTCCTTCTTGCTGCTGTTCTGGCTCTTGTACGACCGGATCTGCCGCAGCTTCGGCCAGCGTGCGCATGGTGATGCCATTGTCGGTGTGCTCGTTTTCGCGCTGGTGTGCCTCGCGTCATGGGCTGCCTGCCACTGGTTTGCCGGGCGCGCCGCGTTCCTGCTCGTCGGCGCCATGCTGGCGACCAGCATGAGCGCCAATGTGTTCTTCTGGATCATTCCGGGGCAGAAGAAGGTGGTGCAGGCCTTGCGCGCCGGGCAGGCCGTCGATGCCATGCACGGCAGGCGCGGCAAGCAGCGCAGTGTGCACAACACCTACTTAACGCTGCCCGTGCTGTTTGCCATGCTCAGCGGGCACTACAGCTTCACCTTCAGCCATCCGCAGAATTGGCTGGTGCTGATCCTGATGATGTTTGCCGGTGCGGCGATTCGCCAGTTTTTCGTCATGCGCCACGGCTACAAGCTCGGGCGCAACGGCAATCCGCTGGGCTATGCGCTGGCTGGTGTCGCGGCGCTCGTCGTGCTGATGGTCTGGTTGGCGCCGGCGCCGTCAGCGACGCCGACCGGTGGGCAACAGGTCGGCTACAAGGAACTGCAGCCGGTCCTGGAGCGGCGTTGCTACCTGTGTCACGGCGAACAGGTGCAGATGAAGAACATCCGGCTCGACTCCAGGCAGAACGTAAAGGCCTACGCGCAGTACCTGTACCAGCAGGCGGTGGTGCTCAAGCTGATGCCGATGAACAACGCAACCGGCATCACCGAGGCCGAACGCGCGCTGATCAAGCAGTGGTTCGAGGGCGGCGCCGGCATCGATTGAGCGCCGCTGCGCATCAGTCGACGCGCGCGCCCGAGGCTTTCACGAGCTTCTCGTATTTGGCGCGCTCGCTCTTCATGAAGGCGCCGAACTCCTCGGGTGAGCTCGGTGCCGGCTCAGCCAGCAGCGCGGCAAAGCGGGTCTTGGTTTCAGGTGCCTTGAGCGCTGCAACAAAGGCCTGATTCAGCCGTGCCACGACGTCCTTCGGTGTCGCCGCTGGCGCCACCAGACCCCACCAGGTATCGATCGAAAAACCCTTTAGCGTGTCTGCCATGGGCGGCGTGTCGGGCAGGGCGCCGGAGCGCGTCAGTGTGGTGACGGCGATGGCGCGCAGCTTGCCGGAGCGGATGTTGGGTGCGGCCGTGGCGAGGTTGTCGAAATTGAAATCAACCTGGCCGCTGAGCAGGGCGAGCTGCGCCGGGCTGCCGCCGTTGTAGGGGATGTGCACGGCAAAGATGCCGGCGTCGCGCTTGAACATCTCGCCTGCCAGGTGGCCGGCGCTGCCGTTGCCGCCGCTGCCGTAGTTGAGCTTGCCCGGATTGGCCTTGGCGTAACTGATCAGTTCGGCCAGCGTGCGGATGTTCAGGCGCTGCGCCGCTTCCGCGTTCATCACTAGCACATTCGGTACCCGCACCATCTGCGTGATCGGCGCGAAGTCGGTTGCGGCGTTGTACGGCATCTTGCTATAAAGCCAGGGGTTGACGGCGTGCGTTGCGGTGGCTGCGATGCCGATGGTCATGCCGTCCGGTGCGGCTTTCGCCACGGCGTCGGCGCCGATGTTGCCGCCGGCGCCCGGCTTGTTCTCGATGATCACAGTGCCCAGCGTATCGCGCACCCGCTCCGCCAGCGCGCGTGCCGTGATGTCGAGCGGGCCGCCGGCTGCATAGGGAACGATCAGGCGGATCGGCTTGCTTTGCGCGTGCGCCAGAGGCGCGCTGAAGGCGCCCAGCAGCGCCAGGGCGCTCAGCATGATCTTCTTGAAGTGCATGGGGTTACTTTCGTGAATCGCTTGCTTGCGGTACTAGGCCGTGGCCAGATCGGCGGCCTTGTCGGCTTCGCTGGTGAAGGCGTCGGCGTAGAACTCGTCGGGTGGCAAACCGGCGCGCGCAAAGTCGGTGCGCGCCGCCTCCACCATGAGTGGCGTGCCGCAGGCATAGACCTGGTATGACGACAGATCGGGCAGGTCCTGCAGCACGGCGCGGTGCACGAAGCCGATCCGGCCGCTCCAGGCGTCGCCGGGCTGGGGGTCCGAGACGACCGGCACGTAGCGCAGATGCGGCATCTCCAGCAGCCGGGCCTTGACCCAGGCGTCGAGGTACAGGTCCTGCGGTCGACGTCCGCCCCAGTAGAGCGTGGTCGGCCGCGTGCTGCCGCGCAGCTGCAGGTGTTCGATGATGGCCTTGATCGGCGCAAAGCCCGTGCCGGCGGCCAGCAGCACGATAGGCTTTTCGCTGTCTTCGCGCAGGAAGAAACTGCCGTAGGGGCCTTCGACGCGCAGGATGTCCCTTTCCTTCAAGGCGCTGAAGACCTGGTCGGTGAAAGTGCCGCCCGGAAGATGCCGGATATGGAGTTCGAGCCCGCCGCACGCGGCCTGCGTGTGCGGTGCGTTGGCCATCGAGTAGCTGCGCCGCACGCCGCCTTGCAGGATGAACTCAACATACTGGCCAGCGTGGTAGACAAAATTTTCGCTGGCCGGGAGCTGCAGGCGCAGCAGCATAACATCGTGCGACTTCTTCTCCAGCAGGCTGACGCGCGTGGGCATTTTGCGCACCGGCAGCGCGCCGGCTTCAGTCACCTGGCGCGACTCTAGCGCCAGATCGCTCTGCGCGACGGCGCAGCAGCTCAGGATGAAACCATTGGCTTCCTCCTCCTCGCTCAGGGCCTTGCTCTGATGCGCGCCATGCACCACGCTGCCTTCGAGCTTCTTGCATTTGCAGGATCCGCAGGCGCCGTCTTTGCAGCCATACGGCATGCCGACGCCCTGGCGGATGGCCGCGGCCAGGATGGTCTCGCCGGCATCGGCAGTGAAGGTGCGCGCGCTCGGCTGCACGGTGATCCGGAACGCGGACGCTTCGGTTTGGCTGCTTGTCATCTTTTCGGTATCCTTGGGGGAAATCAACACCTTGCCGGACTTTGGCTCCTGTCCGGCAAGCCTCTCTGGCTCCAACATTCGAACAGCACCGATTTTGCCTTCAAACCAAAGCCCTCATGTCAGCTTGTACGCAACACGTCCGGGCGCGCTGCCAAGCCGCTTTCGCCGACCGCGTGTACTGATCGTCGGTTGTGGCGATGTCGGCCTGCGTGTGGCGCAGGCCCTGCCCAAGCGCGTGCGCCTCATCGCGCTGACATCAAGCATGGAGCGCGTGCCGCTGCTGCGCGAGCGCGGCATCACGCCGCTGCTCGGTGATCTGGACAACGCCCGATCCGTGCGCCGACTTGCCGGCCTGTGCCAGCGCGTGCTGCACCTGGCGCCGCCGCCAGGCCAGGGCTGGATCGATCCGCGCACGAGGGCCCTGACGCGCGCGCTGCGCCTGCGTAGCCGGCCCGAAATGGTGGTCTACGGATCCACTAGCGGTGTCTATGGCGACTGTCAGGGCGAGATCGTCTCAGAAGCCCGCATGCCCAATGCCGACACGCCGCGGGCGCGCCGGCGTATGGATGCTGAAGGCGCGCTGCGCTTCCTGGGCCGCTCGGCCGGCGTGCGTGCCAGCATCCTGCGCATCCCCGGCATCTACGCCGTGGATCGCGCGGACGGCACGCCGCGCGCACGGCTGCAGAAGGGCACACCCGTGCTGCAGGCATCCGACGATGTCTATACCAACCATATCCAGGCCGACGATCTGGCGCGCGCCTGCGTGGCCGCCCTGTGGCGCGGCAAGCCGCAGCGCGTCTACAACGTCAATGATGACACCCGACTCAAGATGGGCGACTATTTCGATCTCGCGGCCGACCTGTACGGTTTGCCGCGCCCCACGCGCGTGCCCCGCGACACTGCACGCGACCAGCTGCCGTTGATGCTGCTGAGCTTCATGAGCGAGTCGCGCCGCATGGACAACACGCGCCTGAAACAGGAACTGCGCGTGCACCTGCGTTACCCGACTGTCAGCGAGGGACTTGGGGGGATGACCGGCGACAAGGACATCGCAGCGGTAAGGAACACTGCAAAGCAGCCTTAGATCAATGACTGATCAGATAGCGCTTGGGCTCCGTTGAAACCGGCTTAAACTAAATTATGGCAATCACAACTCATTAACAGGGGTAAGACTCATGGCCGGCAGCAAGAAATACGTTTATTCATTCGAAGAGGGCGACGGGAAGAACAAGATACTGCTGGGCGGGAAGGGCGCCAACCTGTGCGAGATGACCCAGATTGGCCTGAACGTGCCACCAGGCTTTACCGCTACCACCGATGCCTGCAACGCCTATCTGGAGAAGAACCAGTTGCCGACGGGCCTGATGGAGGAAATCAAGACCCACATGGTGGCGCTGGAGAAGAAGACCGGCAAGGGCTTTGGCGATGGCAAGAACCCGCTGCTGATTTCAGTGCGCTCGGGCTCGGCCATGTCGATGCCGGGCATGATGGACACGATTCTGAACCTCGGACTCAACGACGTCTCGCTCAAGGGCTTGATTGCGCTAACCGGCAACGAGCGTTTTGCCTACGACGCCTACCGACGTTTCATCCAGCTTTTTGGCAAGATCGCACTCAACATCAGCGACGAGCATTTTGACGAACACATGGCGGCCATCAAACGTAAGTACGGCGCCGCGCAGGACGTTGACCTGCAGACCGAGCACCTGAAGGAACTCTCAAACGAGTTTTTGCACATCATCGAGCAGCACACCGGCAAGCCGTTCCCGCAGGACCCGTACGAGCAGCTTGAAATCTCGGTTGCGGCGGTGTTCCGTTCGTGGATGGGCAAGCGCGCGGTCGACTACCGCAAGCAGTTCCGCATCACCAAGGATCTGGCCAACGGCACGGCGGTCAATATCTGCACCATGGTGTTTGGCAACATGGGCAATGATTCGGGCACCGGCGTTGGCTTCACGCGCAACCCTGGCACAGGCGAGAACGTGATCTACGGCGAGTACCTGGTCAACGCTCAGGGCGAGGACGTGGTAGCCGGCATCCGTACACCCAAGGCTATCGCCGAGATGGAGCAGGAGATGCCGGAAATTTATCGGCAATTGATGACGCTGCACCATCGCCTGGAGTCGCATTACCACGAGGTGCAGGATTTCGAGTTCACGATCGAGAAGGGTATTCTTTATTGCCTGCAAACGCGCAACGGCAAGATGAACGCGCGCGGCATGGTGCGCAGCTCGGTTGAAATGTTCCACGAGGGACTGATCAGCAAGGAGCGCGCTCTGCTGCGCGTTGACCCGGCCGTGCTGGAGCAGTTGCTGGTGCCGCAACTCGCGCCCAATTTCCACGGCAAGTCGCTGGCCCAGGGCCTGGCGGCCTCGCCTGGCGCGGCATCGGGCAAGATTGTGTTTGATGCCGACACCGCCGAAGCGCGCGGGCGCGCCGGCGAGAAGATCATCCTGGTGCGCGAGGAGACCAAGCCGGAAGACATCCACGGTTTCTTCCAGGCCCAGGGTATCCTGACCAGTCGTGGCGGCAAGACCTCGCACGCGGCAGTTGTGGCGCGTGGCATGGGCAAGCCCTGCGTCTCGGGCTGTGAGCAGATCGTCATCAACGTCCTGTTGCGCAGTGCCCAGATCGGCGACACCACCTTGCAGGAAGGCGACATCATCACCATCGACGGCGGCAGCGGCCACGTCTATGCCGGCGAAGTGCCGACGGTGGAGGCGGAATTCTCCGAGGAGATGGACACGCTGTTGCACTGGGCCGATGAGGTCGCCACCCTCAAGGTGATGGGCAATGCCGATACGCCGGAAGATGCGCAGCGCGCGCGTGAATTCGGGGCCATGGGCATCGGCCTGTGTCGCACCGAGCGCATGTTCAACAGCACCGACCGCCTGCCGATCGTGCAGGAAATGATTCTGGCCGAGACGCTGGAAGACCGGCAGGCCGCGCTCGAGCGCCTGCTGCCGATCCAGCGTTCCGACTTCAAGGGCATTTTCAAGGCCATGAAGGGCCTGCCGGTGACTGTGCGCCTGCTCGATCCGCCGATGCACGAATTCCTGCCGACGGCGGCGCAGCTCGAACTCGAAATTGCACACCTGCACCAGTTGCGCGACACGATCAAGGGCCTGGAAGAACTGCCCGACACCCTCAAGCTGCTCAATCCCAAGCTGTACCAGCAATACTCCGATGGCCTGACCAAGTTGATGGACGGGCTGCACACCTTCAAGGACTCGCACTTGGAAGAAGACGTGATCGAGCGCAAGGAAAAGATTCTCAAGAAGGTGCGCGCGCTGTCCGAGGTGAACCCGATGCTCGGGCACCGCGGTGTGCGCCTGGGTATAACCTACCCCGAGATCTACTCGATGCAGATCCGTGCCATTCTCGAGGCGGCCGCGCTATGCGCCCGGGATGGCATCGAGATCTACCCCGAGATCATGGTGCCGCAGGTGGCCACGGTGGAAGAGCTCAAACGCATCCACAGCTACGTTCAGCGCATCCGTCTTGAAGTCAAGGCCACGCACGGCATTGATGTGCAGTTCAAGTTTGGCTCCATGCTCGAAGTCGTGCGTGCCTGCATGCGCTCCGGACGCATGGCGGAGACTGCCGAGTTCTTCTCGTTCGGCACCAACGATCTGAGCCAGGCCACTTTCTCCTTCAGCCGCGAGGACGCCGAGAATAAGTTCCTGCCGTTTTACAACGAGACCGGCATTCTGGAAGACAACCCGTTCGAGGTGCTCGATATCAAGGGCGTGGGGCAGCTAATGAAGATGGCCGTCAAGCAGGGCCGCGAGACCAATCCGGACCTCAAGGTTGGCATCTGCGGCGAACATGGCGGGCATCCGGGGTCGATCCATTTCTGCCATTACATCAAGCTCAACTACGTCTCCTGCTCGGGTCCGCGCGTGCCGATCGCGCGTCTCGCGGCGGCGCAGGCCAAACTGATGGAAGAGCAGTACCGCGAACCGGTGTGAATGTGGCGCCCACGCTCGCCGTTTCACGTGCTTCGGTGCCCTCCGAGGGGGCGCGGTCCACCTTGGGGCGGCCCGGCGGTGGGTCCGTCGCTGGTCTCTAGCCCCGGCCGTTACTGCGGCGCGCTGGCGCGCCAGTTCTGCACGGCCTTGAGCGTGTTCTCGACGTGCTGGTCCGGGCTCAGGCTGGAGAAGACGTAGAGCACCTTGCCCTGCGGGCTGATCACGTAGGAAATGCGATCTGCCATGTCGGGCTTGACCCACAGGGCGGCGTCGTAGTCCTTCATGATGCGCGCGCCCTTGTCGGCCGCCACTGCAAATTTGTCACGGCAGGCCTCGACCGAAAACTTTTTCAGCGTCTCGATATCGTCGTTTGAGACGCCTACCACGGTGGCGCCCAGGGCGTTGAACTTCGGCGTGGCTTCTGCAAAGTTGTGCGCCTCGATCGTGCAGCCGCTGGTGAAGGCCTTTGGGTAGAAGTACAGCACGACTGGTCCCTTCTTAAGGGTCTCGGCCATGGAAAACCGGAATGCTGTGCCGGCGCGTGCCGCCTCGGTCGTGAAATCCGGAGCGGTGGCACCGACCGCCAGAGCGGCCAGCGCGTTGCTGCCAATGCCTGCCAGCAGCAGGGATGCAAGGGCAGGCAGGAATACGTGCTTGAGCTTCATGGTTTCATTCCGGACGGGTTGTGGAGTTTGACCTTAACGCAACAGCAATAACCGCCACTGGGGCGCGGTTACTCGGCGTGGACCTGTCTGTCATCCCTGATGCCTTGAAGTCGTCATCCCCGGCTCGACCCGGGATCCATGCGACGTGGGGCATGGATTTCGAATCGGGTCCGCAATGACAATTTCTTTGTATCAACTGTAGCTGCGGGCGTCCTCGATCACCTTGCCGTCGTTGGGCAGGCTGCCGGGGAGCAGGAACTCGACATCGCCGCGCAGCTTGGTTACGTCGCGAATCGCTTCGCCGATCTTCGCGGCCAGCGCATCAGGACCGCCGCAGGCGGTCTCGACCTTGAGGGTCATGGTGTCGTTGGCCATCGCGCCGGTGACCACCAGGCGCGCGCGCGCGACCTCGGGGAAGCGCTTGATGATGTCGGCGACCTGACCCGGATGGACGAACATTCCGCGAATCTTGGTGGTCTGGTCGGCGCGTCCCATCCAGCCTTTGATGCGCACATTCGTGCGTCCCGTCGGGCACGCACCAGCCAGCACGGCCGACAGGTCGCCGGTGCCGAAGCGAACGAGCGGGTAATAGGGATTGAGTGTGGTCACCACGACTTCGCCGACTTCACCTGGTGCCACCGGATCACCGGTACCAGGTCGCACGATCTCGACGATCACGCCCTCGTCGATGACCAGTCCTTCACGCGCTGCGGTCTCGTAGGCGATGGAGCCGACATCGGCCGTCGCATAGCACTGGTAGCCGGCGACGCCACGCTCGGCGAACCAGTCGCGCAGCGAGGGCGGAAAAGCCTCGCCGCCGAACATGGCCTTGGTCACGCTGGGCAGGGCCACACCCATGTCTGCAGCCTTGTCCAGAATGATCTTGAGAAAACTCGGTGTGCCGATGTAGCCGGCCGGGCGCAGTTCAACCATGGCCTGAACCTGCTGCTCGGTCTGGCCGGTGCCGCCCGCAAACACGGTGCAGCCCAGGGCATGCGCGCCCGATTCCATCATCGAGCCGGCCGGCACAAAGTGGTAGCTGAAGCAGTTGTGGATCAGCTCGCCCGGGCGAAAGCCGGCCGCGAAGATGGCGCGCGCCATGCGCCAGTAGTCCTTGACCGCACCTTCGGGTTCGTAGATCGGTCCCGGGCTGGCAAAGATGCGCGGCATGCGCGCGCCGTAGCCGACCGCGCTGAAACCACCGAACACGTCACTGCCGCTGGCGCGGCCTGCCTGCTGGCGTTCCAACAGTTCGTGCTTGCGTGTCACCGGCAACCGGGCCAGAGTCTGACGGCTTGTCACCAGGGCCGGGTTGACGTCCTGAAGGATTTGCTGCAGCGCGGGCGAGGAACTCTTGGCGTGAGCGATCTGGCCTGGCAATGCGGCCATCAGCGCCGCCTCACGTGCCGCCGCGTCGCGGATCTCCAATGCGTCGTAGTAATCAGACATATCTTGCTTCCTTTGCGGCAGCCAGCGCTGCCATGCCAGTCCGGGGGGTCAACACCATCAAGCAAGCCAGCGCTTGCGACGCTTGTAGCTCTTGACGTCCTTGAAACTCTTGCGTTCTCCGCCTCCAACGCCCAGGTAGAACTCCTTGACGTCTTCGTTATTCGCAAGGTCGTGCGCGGCGCCGTCCATCACGACGCGGCCCGATTCCATGATGTAGCCGTAGTCGGCGTACTTGAGCGCCATGTTGGTGTTCTGCTCGGCCAGCAGGAATGTGACCTTTTCCTTGTGGTTGAGGTCTTTGACGATCTCGAACACTTCTTCCACGATCTGCGGCGCCAGACCCATGGATGGCTCGTCGAGCAGCACCATGCTCGGATTGGCCATCAGGGCGCGGCCGATGGCGCACATCTGCTGCTCGCCGCCCGACGTGTAGGCGGCCTGACTGGTGCGCCGGGTCTTCAGGCGCGGGAAATAGGTGTAGACCTTTTCCAGGTTGCGGGCGATTTCGCCCTTTTCCTTGCGGGTGTAGCTGCCGGTGAGCAGGTTTTCCTCGATCGTCAGGTGCGCAAAGCAATGCCGCCCTTCCATCACTTGCACCACACCGCGCTGCACCAGGTCGGCCGGCGTCAGGTTCTCGATGCGCTCGCCGCGCAACTCGATCGAGCCCTTGGTGACTTCGCCGCGCTCGCCCTGCAGCAGGTTCGAGATGGCGCGCAGCGTGGTCGTCTTGCCCGCACCGTTGCCGCCCAGGATGGCCACGATGTTGCCTTCGGGCACGGTCAGGGACACGCCCTTGAGCACCAGAATGACGTGGTTGTAAATGACTTCGATGCCATTGACATTGAGAACGATGTTTTTGGGGTCCATAGCGTGTTACCTGTTACCAATCGGAAGCACTGCACGCAGAGCTTCGGGTTGGTCTGTCACCCCGGGCCCGGCCCAGGGTGACAAATCGATCAGGACTGGCAGTCAGATGCTGCGCGGCGTGTCATCTTCTTGTCCGCCAGGTATTTCTCTCCGCCTTCTTTGATCATGGGCTTGAGAATCTGCTCGTCGGCCTGGTACCAGTCGGAAGACGGATTCCACTTGGCTCCGTCCCAATCCTGGATGCGAGCCCAGGTCGAGCCCATGTGATCCTGACACGATGAACTCATGGGGCGGATCACGCCGTTGAAGCCGAGGGCATCGAGTTTTTTCTGGTCGAGCGCCAGATTCTCCAGACCCCAGCGCACCTGCTCGGTGGTCATGACCTTGCCCTTGCCGAAACGCTCCTGTGCACGGCGCACGGCTTCTACCGACAGCATCGAGATCACGACACCACGGGTGTACAGCACCGCACCGACTTCATCCTTCGGTCCGGAACCCTGGCCCTTGGCATGCACAAACTTCAGGATGTCCTGCATGACCTTGGGCTGCTGGCCCGAACTGTGCATAGCCAGCGCGTGGTAGCCCTTGGCGCCCATGCCGACGTCCTTGACGTCCGGCTCAGCACCAGCCCACCAGACGCCGTACATCTTGTCGCGCGGGTAGCCGGTGGCTTGCGCTTCCTTGAGCGCGGTGGAGTTCATCACACCCCAGCCCCACAGCAGCACATAGTCGGGCTTGGATTGACGCACCTGCAGCCAGGTGGCCTTCTGCTCGACGCCAGGTGCCGTCACGGGCAGCAATTGCAGGTCGAAGCCGTGCATCTTGGCGCGTTCCTGCAGCAGCGGGATCGGTTCCTTGCCGAACGGACTGTCGTGGTAGACCAGCGTGATCTTCTTGCCCTTGAGCTTGTCCAGACCGCCCAGGCTCTTACCGATGTGCTGGATCAGGATGTCGGCACCCGTCCAGTAGCTGCCCAGCAAGGGAAAGTTCCATTTGAACGCCATGCCGTCCTGCGACACCGCCAGGCCATAGCCCACGGTCAACAGGGGCATCTTGTCGGCCGGCGCCTTTTCCGTCAGGGCAAACGTGATGCCGGTGCTTTGCGGGTCGATCAGCGTGACGCCCGGGCGGCTCTTCAGGCGCTCGTAGCATTCGACGCCGCGGTCGGTCGCGTAGGCGGTTTCGCATTCCTCAAACGTGATCTTGACGCCGTTGATGCCGCCGTCGCGCGCGTTGATCATCTTGAGATAGTCCTGTTTGCCGTCGGCCCATGGGATGCCGTTCGGGGCATAGGCGCCGGTTCGGTAGGACAGCAGTGGGAAGAACTGCTCCTTGGCCTGGGCGAATGCCGTGGAACCAACGGCCGCGATCAAGGCTGCCGCTGCTAGATTTCTAATTTTCATGCTGGTCTCCTGAGTTTTAGCACCGGGGTGCCTGGTTAACGAAAGAAAAACGACTGACAAAGAGTGGGTTCAATGCGGGAAAGGCCACAGACGTAGTTTTTGCTTGCCGATGCTCCATAGCTTGGCCAGACCGTGCGGCTCCACAATCAGGAACCAGACGATCAACGCGCCGAAGATGATCAATTCCGCATGCGAGGTGACTGCGGTCGATACTTGGATGCCGGCCAGCGACCCGAGCAGGGGCAGGAACTGGTTCAGGGCAATCGGCAGGACGACGATGAAGGCGGCACCGAAGAAACTGCCCATGATGGAGCCCATGCCGCCGATGATGACCATGAACAGCAACTTGAACGAAAGGTCCACCGAGAACGCGGCCGGCTCCCACGCGCTCAGGTAGACAAAGCCCCACAGCGCGCCGGCGACGCCGACGATGAACGAGCTCACGGCGAACGCACTGAGCTTGGCGTACATCGGGCGGATGCCGATCACGGCCGCGGCCACGTCCATGTCGCGGATGGCCATCCACTCGCGGCCGATGGCCGAGCGCACCAGGTTCTTGGACAGCAGCGCCAGCACGACCAGGATCGTCAGGCAGAACAGGTACTTCGAGAGCGGGGAATCGATCGGCATGCCGAATACCTGCAGGCCAGTGACCGAGACCGAGCCCGACGTGGAATCGTTGGTGAACCACTTGATGCGCAAGAACATCCAGTCGCTGAAAAACTGCGCGGCCAAGGTTGCCACCGCCAGGTACAGGCCCTTGACGCGCAGGCTCGGTAGCCCGAACAGGATGCCAAAGACGCTCGAACACAGGCCGCCCAGAATCAGCGCCGGGATCAGCGGCATGCCCGGTATACGCACGAAGAAGTTGAAGGCGGCGTAGGCACCCACGGCCATGAAGGCGCCGGAGCCGAGCGAGATCTGCCCGCAATAGCCGACCAGGATGTTCACGCCCAGGGCGGCCAGCGCCATGATCAGGAAAGGAATGAAGATGGCGCGGTACATGTAGCCGCTGGTCAGCATGGGTACCACGATGTAGGCAGCCGCGATTAGCAGCAGCACCGCCCAGCGGTCCTGCGCGATCGGGAATATCTGCTGGTCAGCGCGATAAGTTGTCTTGAACTGGCCGTTTTCTCTGTAGAACATTTTTGTTTCTCGATGATCTTTTAGCTACGACACGCTGCGCTCAACTCTGTTTTGCAGAGTGAGTCTGCTCGGAAGAATCATTGACGGCGTATTTCATACGCGGTCAATGATCTTCTCGCCGAACAAACCTTGCGGCCGGAACAGCAGGAATATCAGGGCCAGCACGTAGGCAAACCAGATTTCAATCCCGCCGCCTACGTAGGGACCGAGGAAGACCTCGGACAGCTTTTCGCCGACGCCGATGATCAGGCCGCCCAGAATGGCGCCGGGCACCGAGGTCAGACCGCCCAGGATCACAACCGGCAGGGCGCGCATGGCCACCGTAGTGAGCGAGAATTGGACGCCGAGCTTGCTGCCCCAGATCACACCGGCGACCAGCGCGACGACGCCAGCCACGCACCAGACGATGACCCAGATGCGATTGAGTGGAATGCCGATTGACTGCGCTGCCTGATGGTCGTCGGCGACCGCTCGCAGAGCACGGCCGGTCGCCGTCTTCTGGAAGAACACGCTCAGCAGCGTCACCAGCACGGCGGCGATTAGGGCGGCATAAAGGTCTTCCTTATTGATCAGGATGCCGCCCTCGAAGACGTTCTCGAACGCCATGATTGGGTCTTTCGGCATGCCGATGTCGATCTTGTAAATATCGCTGCCGAAAATGGTCTGGCCGATGCCGTCGAGAAAATAGCTGATGCCCAGCGTGGCCATCAGCAGAGTGGTCGCTTCCTGGTTCACGAGATGGCGCAAGGCCAGTCGCTCGATCAGCCAGGCGACGACAAACATGATGGCGCCGGCCACGATGAAGGCCGCTAGGTTGGCCAACACAGGGTTGTTGATGCCGGTCCACGCCGGTATCCATTCGGCGAAGCGCGCCATGGCCAGGGCTGCGAACAACACCATGGCGCCCTGCGCAAAGTTGAATACACCGGAGGCCTTGTAGATCAGCACAAAACCCAGCGCGACCAGCGAATACAGCATGCCGACCATCAGGCCGCCGAGCAGTGTTTCCAGAAAAGAGGCAATCGTCATTATTTTTCTCCGCGGCTTCAGTGGTCCGTGCCCAGATAGGCGCTGATCACTTCTTCGTTGTTGCGTACTTCGTCGGGTGTGCCGTCGCCGATCTTCTTGCCGTAGTCGAGCACGACGACACGGTCCGAAATATCCATCACGACGCCCATGTCGTGTTCGATCAGGACCACCGTGGTGCCGAACTCCTCGTTGACATCGAGCACAAAGCGGCACATGTCCTGTTTTTCTTCGACGTTCATGCCGGCCATTGGTTCGTCGAGCAGCAGCACCTGCGGCTCCATCGCCAGGGCGCGGCCGAGGTCGACGCGCTTTTGCAGGCCGTAAGGCAGTTGGCCGACCGGGGTCTTGCGATAAGCCTGGATTTCCAGGAAATCGATGATGAGCTCGACCTTCTCGCGGTGCATTTCTTCTTCGCGCTGCGCCGGGCCGATGCGCAGGGCCTGCATCAGCAGGTTGCTCTTGATCTTCAGATTGCGCCCGGTCATGATGTTGTCGATCACGCTCATGCCCTTGAACAGTGCCAGGTTCTGGAAGGTGCGGCCGATGCCCATCAGCGCGACCTGGTGGCTGTCCATATGGCTGAAGGTCTGTCCGCGGAAGGTGATGGCGCCCTTTTGTGGCGTGTAGACGCCGTTGATGCAATTGAGCATGGAGCTCTTGCCGGCGCCGTTCGGGCCGATGATGGCGCGGATTTCGTGCTCACGCACGTTGAATGAAATATCGGTCAACGCCTTGACGCCGCCAAAGCTCAGGGAGATGTTGTTGACGTCGAGGATGACCTCGCCGATCTTCTTGGCCCCTTGGGCTGGCGCCGCCTCGCTCATTATTTGTTCCTGCGTTGTTGTCATGCTGCCGCCTTGACCGGTGTGAAGGTTTTCGCATCGTCGATGCGCAGTGTTGCGCTGACGCTGCCGGTGCGGCCATCCTCGAACTTGACCTGAGTTTCAATGAACTGCGAGGTCTTACCGCCGTACAGGGCGTCGATCAGGACGTCGTACTTTTCGGCGATGAAGCCGCGACGCACCTTGTTGGTACGGGTCAGCTCGCCGTCGTCGGCGTCGAGTTCTTTGTGGAGCACCAAGAAGCGGCTGACCTGCGAGCCGGCCAGCAGCAGATCCACGCTCAGGTCGGCGTTGACCTTCTCCACGCATTCCTTGATGAGTTGGTAGACCTCGGATTTTTGCGCCAGGTCGGTGTAGCCCGCATAAGGCAGGTTGCGGCGCTCGGCCCAGTTGCCGACCGCGTCGAAATCGATATTGATCATGACGCAGACCTTTTCGCGTCCGTCGCCGTAGGCCACCACTTCTTTTATGTGCGGGAAGAACTTGAGCTTGTTCTCCACATACTTCGGCGCGAACATGGCGCCGTCATTGGCGCCGCCTTTGATCCGGCCCACGTCCTTGACGCGGTCGATGATCTTGAGGTGGCCGTGCGCATCGAGAAAGCCGGCGTCGCTCGTGTGGTACCAGCCGTCCGCGCTGAGCACCTCGGCGGTGGCGGCCGGGTTCTTGAAATACTCCTTGAGCAAACCCGGCGACTTGACCAGGATTTCACCGTTCTCGGCGACCTTGATCTCTACGCCGGGGCAGGGCACACCGACGGTGTCGGCGCGCGCTTCGTTATCGGGTTGCAGGCAGACAAACACAGCGGTTTCAGTCGAGCCGTAGAGCTGCTTGAGGTTGATGCCGATGGAGCGATAGAAGCTGAAGAGGTCCGGGCCGATCGCCTCGCCGGCGGTGTAGGCAACGCGCACGCGACTCATGCCGAGGTTGTTGCGCAAGGGACCGTAGACCAGAAAATTGCCCAGCCCATATAGAACGGCATCCTTGAGGCCGAGCGACTTGCCATCCATCTTGTTGGGGCCGACGCGTTGGGCCACCGACATGAAATACTGAAACATGCGCCGCTTGATGGCGCCCGCGTCTTCCATGCGGATCATCACGCTGGTGAGCAGGCCTTCGAACACGCGCGGCGGGGCGAAGTAGTAGGTGGGTCCTATCTCCTTTAGGTCGATCGTGACGGTGGCGGCTGACTCCGGGCAGTTCACCACATAGCCGCACGCCAGCCATTGGGCGTAGCTGAATATGTTCTGTCCGATCCAGGCTGGCGGCAGGTAGGCCAGCACGTCTTCGGCGTGCGTTAGCTTGTCGAAATCTGCGCCGGCTTTGGCGCGGTTGAGCAGCGAGTTGTGCGTGTGCACGACACCCTTCGGATTGCCCGTCGTGCCGGAGGTGAAGAACATGGCGCCGACGTCGGCGGGCTTGATCTGGTCGATTGCGGTCGTGAAGAAATCGGTGTGCGAGGCGGCAAAGGCCTGGCCGTCGGCAATCAGCTCGTCGATCGCAGCGAGGCCGGGTTCGGCGTAGTTGCGCAGGCCGCGCGGATCGTCGAAATAGATATTGCTCAGTTGCGGGCATTCGTCGCGAATTTCGAGCAGCTTGTCGACCTGCTCCTGGTCTTCGGCGAACGCAAAGCGCACTTCCGCGTTGTTGATCGGGAACACGCATTCGGGCGCGGCGGCGTCCTGGTACAGCGGGATCGGGATGGCGCCGATCGACTGCGCGGCCAGCATGGTGGCGTACAAGCGCGGACGATTGGCCCCGATCACGATCATGTGCTCGCCGCGGCGCAGCCCGGCCTGATGCAGGCCGCAGGCCAGCCGTTCCACCATCGTGCGCAGGTCGGCCCAGGTCAGCGCCTGCCAGATGCCGTATTCCTTTTCACGCATGGCAGCCTCGTTGGGCCGCTGTGTTGCGTGATCCAGAAGAAGTCGAGGAAATGTGGTCTGCATCCCGTTGCCCTGTCTTCAAACTATTGAATTGATGCGGCGGATTTTTCGGTCCGCCTTGAACTGACTGACAGCATCCTGAGCCCGACTGGCTCAGTTGCTGGAATGGGGTGAATAATAGAACTTCATTTGACGTCAGGTTGTCGTTTGGACGACAATTGACGCATTTCTTGGTAGGTGTTTTCCCTGCACCTCTGACCCGGTCCCGGAGTGCCAAACCGATGAGCGATGACAAGTCCCTGCACCAGCGCCGACGCACCCCGACGACAGCCGAGCTCGATGCGATTCCGTGGATTCGTCTGCTGACGCCGCCCGAGCGCGAGCGCGCTGTGGATGATTTGAAGATTACGGAAGCCGGTCCCGGAGAATACGTGTGCCGCACCGGGCGTCCGGTGACTTACTGGTTTGGCGTGGTTGATGGCCTGCTCAAGATGAGCATGGAAAACGCCGAGGGCCGGACCATGACCTACATCGGCATGCCGCCCGGGGGCTGGTTTGGCGAGGGTACTGCCTTGAAGCGCGAAAGCTACCGCTACAACATTCAGGCCTTGCGCAACAGCCGGGTCGCGGGCTTGCACGTTGAGACTTTTCATTGGCTGCTCGATCACTCGATCGGCTTCAACCGTTTCATCATGAATCAGCTCAATGAGCGATTGGGACAGTTTATTGCCGCGCGCGAAATCGATCGGATGAACAGTCCCGACGCCCGGGTTGCACGCAGTCTGGCCGCGCTCTTCAATCCGATTCTTTACCCGGGGGTGGGCGCAGTGCTGCGCATCACGCAGCAGGAGCTGGCTTACCTCGTCGGCCTGTCGCGCCAGCGCGTGAATCTGGCCCTGACGGCGCTCGCCGAGCAGGGCGCGATCCGGGTCGAGTATGGCGGCCTGCGGGTCTTAAATTTGCAGGCGCTGCGCGCCGCCGTTTTCACGCCCCGTCCCGGTGTGTAATATTCGTGGTCGGGTTATGGTCCCGGCAGCATTCACAAAATCAAGGAGACACTAATGACATCAAGCTTGCAGCCGGCGCGCCGACTGGCCCTCGCCGTGCTCGCGGGACTGGCGGTTCTTTCCATGGCCAGCCCGGTGCTGGGACAGTCGGCCTGGCCGGGCAAACCGGTCCGGATCGTCGTGCCCTTCGCACCGGGTGGCACAACCGACATCCTGGCGCGCGCGATTGCGCCCGAGCTGTCGAAGGCCTTTGGCCAGCCATTCATCATCGACAACCGTGCCGGTGCCGGCGGCAACCTGGGTGCCGATATCGTGGCCAAGGCGCCTGCTGACGGGTACACGCTGCTAATGGGGACCGTGGGCACGCAAGCCATCAACAAGTCACTCTACGCTCGCCTGCCCTATGATCCGCAAAGGGACTTTTCTCCGATCACCCTGGTGGCTGGCGTGCCCAATGTGATGGAGATGAATGCCGAGCGCGCCAAGGCGCTGGGCATCAACAATGTGCTCGACTTCATCGCTTACGCGCGGGCGCATCCGGGGCAGCTCAACATGGCCTCCAGCGGCAACGGGACTTCGATCCATCTGGCCGGTGAGCTGTTCAAGTCCAGGACCGGCATCTTCATGACGCACATTCCCTACAGCGGCTCCGGACCGGCCATGATGGGTATGCTATCGGGCGTGGTCGATGTCATGTTTGACAACCTGCCATCTTCGATGGCCCAGATCAAGGCCGGCAAGCTCAAGGCCTTTGCCGTGACCAGTTCCCAACGCTCGGGCGCCTTGCCGGATCTGCCGACGGTGGAAGAGGCCGGCAAGCTCAAGGGCTTCGAGGCCAGCAGCTGGTTCGGATTGCTGGCGCCAGCCGGCACACCGGCCGATGTGGTGTTGCGCCTGCAGCAGGAAACGGCCAAGGCGCTCAAGACGCCGGCCATGAAGGAAAAGCTGCTGGCCCAGGGCGCCATCCCGAGCGGCAATACGCCGCAGGAATTCGCGGCCTTAATCGATGCCGAGATCAAGAAGTGGGCGCCGGTGGTGAAGACGTCTGGCGCCAGAGTGGACTGAATTCAGTTTTCTTCATACACCCCAGACGATTTCGTTTCCGGTCTTTTCGCAGCGGCGCAGCATGGTGATGAAGGGCAGGGTGCGCTGGCGCAGCGAGATCGCCTCGAAACGGGGAATCGGCTCGTTGCGCGCCAGTGCTGCGGCCTTGGCCGCTTCCTGCTGCGCTTCCTCCCGGATCACGGCGGCCTCCAGCGCCGCCGCCGCAGCGGCCATCTGCTCGGGCAGGATGATGCCTTTGGCGGCGCTGGCGTCGCTGTCGCCGGGAGCCATCTTGCCGATGATCTCAAGCACGCGCCGACCGTTGGGCTGCAGCATGATGAGATCGCCGGTGTTCTTGGATTTGAATTTGTAGAGCATAGGCACGCATCGTAAACTGAAGCCACATGCGAACCTTGCGTCTTATTGTCGGTTTGATTTTATTCGCACTGCTGTCGGGATGCGCCGACACGCGCTATTACCTGCAATCGATTGGCGGGCATCTGCAAATCATGCGCTCGGCGCGCCCGATCGCGCAGTGGCTCGCTGACGAGAACGCGCCTGCGGCGTTGAAGCAGCGGCTGGCGCTGGCGCAGCGCATGCGCAGCTTTGCCGTGACGGAGCTCGGCTTGCCTGACAACGCCAGTTACCGGCGCTATGCCGATCTTGAGAGACCCTTTGCGGTGTGGAACGTGGTGGCTGCGCCCGAGTTGTCGCTGACGGTCAAGACATGGTGCTTTCCTGTGACAGGCTGTGTTGGCTACAGAGGTTATTTCGATCAGGCTCAGGCCCGCGCGCAAGCGCAGACGCTGCGCGAAGAGGGTTTGGATGTCAGCGTGTATGGCGTGCCGGCCTACTCGACGCTGGGGTGGTTGAACTGGATCGGCGGCGACCCGCTGCTCAACACATTTGTTCGCTACCCGGAAGGTGAGCTGGCGCGCATGATTTTTCACGAACTCGCGCATCAGATGGTCTACGTCAGGGACGACACGGTGTTCAACGAATCGTTTGCGACCGCAGTTGAACGCCTTGGCAGCGCGCGCTGGCTCGCCACACAGGCGTCGCCCGCGAGCCGGCGCGAGTATGCCGATTTCGACGCGCGTCGCCGGCAGTTTCGCGCACTGGCGCTGGACACGCGCGAGCGACTGAAGGTGATCTACAGCCAGGGTGAACTTGCAGGCAGCGACAAGGCGGCCCTGCTGGCAATGAAGTCGGAAGTCATCAATGGTTTTCGCGCTGATTACGCCAAGCTCAAGGCAGGCTGGGGCGGTTTCAGTGGATATGACGGCTGGGTGGCACTCGCCAACAATGCGAGCTTTGGCATTCAGGCTGCCTATGATGAACTGGTGCCAGGATTTGAGGCCCTGTTCGCCCGCGAAGGGCAGGACTGGCAGCGGTTCTATGATGCGGTCAGGCGCCTGGCCGAAGAACCGGGCCCGCAGCGAATCCGATTCTTAAAGCAACTCTCAGGGGAAACCACAAGTGGCTGAACTTCACATCCTGCGCGAACACTCGCTCGGCCTGCACGCGGCCCGCAAACTGGCCTTCAATTGGGCCGAGCAAGTGGAAAAGGAATTCGGCATGACCTGCACCTACGAAGAAGGCGTTCTGCAGGATGAGGTCTGTTTCAACCGGGCTGGTGTCGACGGCACGCTGGTTGTCACGCACAACCGTTTCGAGCTCAGGGCCAAGCTCGGCTTTCTGGTTGGCGCCTTCAAGGCCCGTATTGAGAGCGAAATCGTGAAGAATCTCGATGAACTGCTGGCGGCCAAGCCGATCGCACGCAAGCACACGGCAGTCAAGAAGTGAGCGCCGGGTGCGCCGGACTCAGCTCAGCGATTCGATCAGATCAATGTACTGCTGCATGGCGTCCTTGCTTGCCGTGCCTTTGAGGCCGTTCCACGCATCCCATTTGGCGCGTCCGATCATGTCGCCAAAGCCGGGTTTCTTCTCAGTGTTGTCGCCCGCGCTGGCCTGCTTGTACAAGGCGTATATCTTGAGCAACGTGGCGTTGTCAGGGCGCTCGGTGAGGTTTTTCGAACCGACAACGGCGGCTTCGAATTTTGCTTTTAGATCGGACATGGTTTTCTCCAGATAAAGGCAACACCTCAACTATTGGGGTATTTGCCCATTATCTTATGCGGGGTTATTGCTTAACAATACGCAAGGTATCGTTGTGTTGACGCAGGGTATCCTTGTGTTTAATTTTTTAATGCCTACTTCCTGAATCTGGAGCTTTCATGGTCACCCGAATCGTTAGCAAAAAAATTGCCAATCAGACCGGGAAGACGGTGCGTCGCGCGGCCAGGGTGGTGCAAAAGAACGTGACTGATGCGGTCAGCGGAACCCTCGGCATTACCGGCGAGCGCATGACCAAGGTCGATACCGCTTGGCTTCGCATGGACTCGCCGAGTAATCTGATGATGATTGTCGGTGTCTGGATCCTCAAGCCCGGCGTCAGTTACGCAGCTGTGTGCGAGCGCATCCAGGAGCGCTTTCTCAAGTACCCACGTTTCAGCCAGTACGTGCAGCAGGACGCGGCAGGCGCCACCTGGGTCGCCGACCCGGACTTCCGGATCGAGCGCCACGTGGTGCGCGAGAAGCTGCCCGTTTCGAAGGCGGGCAATGAGCAGCAGGCGCTGCAGCAGCGCCTGGGCGAACTGGCCGTGACGCCGCTCGACATGAAGCATCCCTTGTGGCAGTTTCACCTCGTCGAGCACTACCAGGGCGGCTCGGCGCTGATGGTGCGGATTCATCATTGCATCGCTGACGGGATCGCCCTGATCTCGGTGACACAGTCGATGGTTGACGGCGGAACCGAGCCGCCGCGGCGTCGAGGCAAGGCCTTGCACCACGGCGGCATCGAAGGCGCGGAGGAATGGATCGCGGATAGCCTGATCAAGCCGTTCACTGATATTGCGGTGAAGGCGCTTGGCGCCGCCGGCGACGGCGCGGTCAATGCGATGGAGATGATGATCGAGCCGCAAAAGGGCGTCGATCGGGGCATGACGGGTTCACTCGAACTGGCCAAAATGGCCTACCAGGTGCTGCGTGACGGCGCCGCACTGGCGCTTATGCCCGATGACTCGCCAACGCGCCTCAAGGGTATACCGGGAACGACCAAGCGTGTTGCCTGGTGCCAGCCGATCCCGCTGGCAGAGGTCAGGGCCGTCGGCAAGGCCTTGAACTGCTCGATCAACGATGTCCTGCTCAGTTCTGTTGCGGGCGCCATAGCCGGCTACCTCAAGCAGTTTGGCGATGAGGTCGAGGGTAAGGAAATTCGTGCCATGGTGCCGGTCAACCTGCGTGCGATGGAGGATGCCTATAAGTTGGGCAACCGCTTTGGACTGGCGCCTGTGGTGCTGCCGATCGGGATCAGTAATCCGATCGAGCGCGTCTACGAGGTGCGCCGGCGCATGAGCGATATGAAAGGCAGCATGCAGCCCTTGCTGGCATTTGGGCTGCTGGCGGTGGCGGGGTTGTTAATCAAGCCGGCGCAGGACGCCATGCTCAGCCTGTTCTCCAAGAAGACCACGGCCGTCATGACCAACGTGCCCGGGCCGCGAGAAAAGCTGAAATTCTGCGGTTCCACGCTGGAGCAAAGCCTGTTCTGGGTGCCGCAATCGGGCACTGTCGGTTTGGGCGTCTCGATTCTGAGCTACGGCGGCAGTGTGCAGTTCGGGGTTATCAGCGATACCACGCTGTGCCCCGATCCGCAGCAGATCATCAACCAGTTCGAGCCGGAATTTGCCAAGCTCTCGTTGTTGACACTGATGCTGCCTTGGGGTGAATGAGCAATTTGGCTGGTGCCGAACAGTGGTGGGCGCCCAGGCCGTGCGCGCAACGCGTTCGGGTACTTAATCGTCGGCCAGTTCGACCTTGGCCATCTCCACGTCCAGGCGTTCCATGGCGTCCAGCGGCTTTGCGGCGGCCGCCTGCTGATACAGGCGGGTTGCTTCCTGCATCATCTTCTCGCCTTCAAGCATGAGCATGGCGTTGGCGTATTCGATCATGCCAAGGGCTGAGTAAAAGTTCAGTTTCAGGGCCTGCTGCAGCAGTGCCAGACCGGTGTCCTTCTTTGCGCCGTAGGTCATGCCGCCGATGAGGGAGCCAACCTTGTCGATGACCTCGGCGTGAAATGAACCCAGCGCGATGTGCGCGTCGGCGTGTTTGGGTTGCAGCTTGATCACATTTTCCAGCGATACCTTGACCTTGCTGCCAAGGCCCTGGGCCAGCGCCTTGGCCACACTGATACCCTGGCTGTAGCGACTCAGCGCATAGGCTTGCCAGTAATGGGCGTTGATGTTGAGCGGATCGGCTTTGGCCTGCGCCTCGGCGCGCCGAGCGACTTCCAGGAACAGATCAAGGCGCGCCTTTTCCTGCTTCTCCAGATAGGTCGCGTAGACGCAGGCCGCCTTGTTGGCAACGGTGAGACCATCGCCACCGATCTTCAGCCCCAAATCCATGGCCTTCTGGAACTCGCCGCTGTGGAAAAGCGCCCAGGCCTGCAAGACATTGGTGTCGGTGGGCAAGGGCTCGGCGTCGCCGGCATGCAGGCGGTCCCAATGCTTCTTGACGCTGGCGACGTCAAATGTGTAATCGCCAGCGTATGGAAAGGCGGTCCATTTGGCCATTGTCGTCTCCTTGACCGGATTTATTATTTGTCGCTTTGATTGTAGGCGCCCACCAGCTTCAGCAGATGCGCGCGCTGGTTCTGCTCAAGATAAGGCACCAGCAGATTGAGCACATGTTGCGCGCCCCGCAACAGCGCGGACTGGGCGTTTTCGGGTTCGAGTGCATGGCGCGGGTCGCGCACATATTCAAAGCTGAGCCAATAGGTCGCCACCACGACCATGCTGGTGGCGGTCGCGTCGATCTCGCGCGTGTCGATCACGATCGCGCCGCTTCGGCTCATGCCGTCAAGCAGTGCGCGCACGGCGCGTGCCTTGTTCTTCAGGACGGCCTGGAAATGGGTTTCCAGGCGCCGGTTTTTGCTCAGCAGGTCGTTGAGGTCACGATAGAAGAACCGGTACTGCCAGATCAGCTCGAACAGGCTGTGCATGAAGAACCAAGCGTCTTCCACGTCGCGCACGCCGTCGCTCGCGTTTAGCAACTCGTTCAAGCTGCGTTCAAATCGGTCGAACAGGGAGTTGATGAGTTCCTCTTTCGCCGGGTAATGGTAATAAAGGTTTCCGGGGCTGATGCCGAGTTCGGCCGAAATCAGCGTGGTCGATACATTCGGTTCGCCGAAGCGGTTGAACAGCGCGAGCGTGACTTCGAGAATTCGCTCAGCTGTGCGCCGGGGCGCCTTCTTCACCATGAGGGCTGTTCCGCATGCGCAACCGAGCGCACGGTATGGCCCAGATCGTCCATGATCTCCTGCAGGCTGGCGATGGCACGTCCGATTCGGGTCGGCGCCTTGCCAGGCGCACTCAAATGCCGCTTCGGATCATCAAGGGTGTCATGGTGCAGGGTGATGCCATGGCGCCACAGTTTCTCGGAAAGCCCGGTCTTGTGTGACCGCAGCATATGACGCGTCTGCTGATAGGCGTGTTCGGCCAGTTCACGACGCTGCCGGTAACTGAAGGTGTTGGCCAGATACAGCTCGGGGTCGCGGTGATCGGGTTCGATCAGGATGATGTCGGTGTCGGGGTAGGCGTGCTCGTATTGCCGCATACCGAGAACCATGCGCGAGTGGATCAGCGAGCGGAAAGTCTGACTTAGCACGGCCGGCAGACCGCCGTCCACGATACGCGGAATGTGGTGCTTTTCGGCAGACAGTCCACGGCGCATGACTTTGGCGACCCGCGGCGCGGTGGCGTCGAACGGCACCAGCGGATTGAGGCACAGCATTAGGTCAATACCCTGGTCCAGCGCGACGGACGCGTGCATGGTTTTCTTCAGGGCGCCGTCAACATAGTAGCTGTCGTCAATCTCCACCGGCGGAAACAAGCCCGGCAAGGCGGCGCTGGCCTGCACGGCTTTGGAGATCGGAACGTGGTCCCAGCCCGGACGGCCGAAGGGCGCAATCTCCCCGCTGTCCAGGTTGGTGGCGACCAGTGTGAGCTGCGTCTTGAGCTGGCGGAAATCGTTGGTCCGACCGTCCTGCGAAAACAGATGCGCCAACTGGGCGTGGACCTGCTCATTGGAGAACAGACCGGCGGGCAGTGCCGGTCCCAGATGCTCGAGCGCCGAACTCAGCGGCTTGCCGCCGGCCGTGACCCGCCACAGCGCCGAGATCAGCAAGGACGGCAGCATGATGCCGCGGCGTGCAAATTCACCATAGGCCGGCATCATGAGCCAGGAGGGATCGAAGGTCTCCGCTGACGCGGTGCCGCTTTCGATAAACGCGGCGCACAGCTTGCGCGGACTGATGCCGTTGGCCAATCCGGCGGCGATGAAGCCGCCTGCGGAGACGCCGACATAGTGCTGTAAGCGCGTGAAGTCGATTCCGTTGAGCGACTCCTCAAGTGCGCAAAGGGCGCCGATTTCGTAGATGGCACCGAGGGGGCCGCCGCCTGACAAGGCCAGCCCGATTCTTGGTGTCCGTGGTGGTTTGCGCTTCATAACAACAAAGTGTAGGGCGGATTGAGCGGCATGGTTGCTGCGATGCAGCAATGATCGGTCATGCACAAAGCAAAGAGGGCGCCAAGGCGCCCTCTTTCAGCATTGCTTTCGCATGGTGGGCGCCGCAAGCTTCATCGCGGCTGGCCGGTCAGCCTGCTTCAATCACCCGTGACAACGGCCGCCGGCTTTGCGGGCTTGCGCGCTGGGGCGCGTTTGGCAGCTGGTTTGGCGCTGGCGGATTTCTTGGCTGGGGCCGCCTTCTTCGGAGCCGCTTTGGCTGCCGCGCCCTTGGCCGACAGCTTTTGCACGCTCTTGTTCAGGTCATTGATGCGGTCGATCAAGGCGTTGACGTCCTTGGCCGACGGCACGCCCAGTTTGTTCAAGGCCTTGGCGACGCGTTCTTCGAAAATGCTCTCCAACTTGTCCCATTGACCGGATGCCTTGGACGAAATATCGGTGGCCATGCTCGACATCTTGCTGCTGGCTTCGGAGAGTTTTTCTTCGGCCGCAGACTGCGTCTTGCGCTGCATGTTGACACCTTCCTTGATCAAGGCCTCGATCGCCTTCGTGCCTTCGGCCTGTGCCTTGCTGAAGGCGCCAATGCCAGCCTGCCAGATTTGCTGTGCTGAGTCTTTGACCGACCCGCTGAGCGGTGCAGAGGCTTTCTTAGATGATTTTGATTTGTTCAGCTTTGTGACCATGAGAAACTCCAGGAAGGTTGGGAAATCCAGCGCTGCTGCACATTGCAACCCCGCGCACTAGAAGTAACTTTAAGGGTTGACACGGTCGCTGTGTAGATGAGGCATCCTAAATTCCTAGGGGCTGGGCTCTAGGTTCAGAGCATGCCCGCGGAGCGCGGGTTTATGCTGAATCGCCAAAGCCCCAATTTGGGCAAGAATGCTCTAATTCAATTGGGGGAGACTTATGCAGTACTTTGTCACCGGGGCTACCGGTTTTATTGGCAAGCGCCTGGTCAAGAAACTGCTGGGGCGCAAGGGCTCGGTCGTTTATTTCTTGCTGCGCAAGGAAAGCGAGTCCAAGCTTGCGGCCCTGCGCCAATACTGGGGCGCCAGTGCGGCGCGGGTGGTGCCAGTGTTTGGCGACCTGACCAGCAAGAAACTCGGCGTTTCTGCCGAGAACCTCAAGCAGCTCAAAGGCCGGATCGACCACTTCTACCATCTGGCTGCGGTCTACGACCTAGGTGCCGATGCCGAAAGTCAGATCGCGGTCAACATCGACGGCACGCGCAACACGGTGGAGTTGGCAAAGGCGCTCGACGCAGGGCACTTCCATCATGTCAGCTCGATCGCTGCTGCCGGCCTATATGAGGGCGTGTTCCGCGAGGATATGTTCGACGAGGCCGAGAACTACGATCACCCGTATTTCATGACCAAGCATGAAAGCGAAAAGATTGTGCGCCGCGAATGTAAAGTGCCATGGTCCGTGTACCGACCGGCGATGGTGGTCGGGGACAGCAGCACAGGCGAGATGGACAAGATCGACGGCCCCTACTATTTCTTCAAACTGATCCAACGCATGCGCCAGTTGTTGCCGCCCTGGATGCCATCGGTCGGGCTGGAAGGCGGGCGCATCAACATCGTGCCGGTTGACTTTGTTGTCGATGCGCTCGACAGCATCAGCCACAGCGACGGGATTGCGAAGAAGTGCTACCACCTGGTGGACCCGGTCGGGTACCGGGTTGGCGACGTGCTCGACATTTTCAGCCGGGCCGCGCATGCGCCCAAGATGAACCTGTTCGTCAACGCCGCGCTGCTTGGGTTCATTCCGCGAAGCGTTACCAAGGGCCTGATGGCGCTGGCGCCGGTGCGCAGGGTGCGCAATGCCATCCTGAATGACCTCGGTCTGCCGCCCGACATGCTCACGTTCGTCAATTACCCGACGCGCTTCGACTGCCGCGAAGCGCTCGCGGCGCTCAAGGGTTCGGGCGTAGCCTGTCCGAATCTGAAGGATTACGCGTGGCGCCTGTGGGATTACTGGGAACGTCATCTTGATCCGGATCTGCACATCGACCACTCGCTGCGCGGCACGGTGACGGGCAAGGTGGTGCTGATCACCGGTGGCTCGTCAGGCATCGGTCTTGCGGCGGCGCACAAATTCGCCGATGCGGGGGCGATCACCCTCATCTGCGGGCGCGACCAGGATAAGCTCGACCAGGCCTGCAAGGAGGCCAAGGTGAAGGGCTACAGCTTCATCGCTTACCCGGTTGATATTGCGGACATGGCCGACTGCGACCGTTTCGTCAAGCAGGTGATGGATGATCATGGCGCTGTCGATTTTCTGGTCAACAACGCGGGGCGCTCGATCCGCCGTGCCATCGAGTCCAGCTACGATCGTTTCCACGACTACGAGCGCACGATGCAGCTCAATTATTTCGGTTGCCTGCGCGTCACCATGGGTTTGCTGCCGGGCATGGTGGCCAAGAAGAGAGGGCATGTCGTCAACATCAGTTCGATCGGCGTGCTCACCAATGCGCCGCGCTTTAGCGCATATGTGGCGTCCAAGGCGGCACTCGATGCCTGGGCGCGTTGCGCTTCCAGCGAGTTTGCCGATCAGGGGATCTCATTCACGACCATCAACATGCCGCTGGTGCGCACGCCCATGATTGCGCCGACCGGGCTGTACAACAACGTGCCCACGTTGTCGCCCGAAGAGGCGGCTGACATGATTGCGCAGGCCTGCATCTTCAAGCCGGTGCGCATTGCCACCCGTCTGGGCACAACCGGACAGTTGCTGCACGCCTTGTTGCCGCGCGTGGCGCAGATTGTCATGAACACGAGCTTTCGCATGTTCCCGGACTCGGGCGCTGCCAAGGGGCACAAGCCGGGCGATAAGCCGGTTCGGCAGCATCTGTCGCCCGAGGCGATCGCCTTGCAGCAGATGATGCAGGGCATCCATTTCTGACGCATCTGCGGCCGCGGTGATAATCAAGGGCGCTTGGGGCGCCCTTTTTTGCGCCTTGCTGCAGTGGAGATAAGACAATGATTCTGGTAACGGGTGGTGCCGGGTTTATCGGCGCCAATTTTGTGCTCGACTGGCTGGCCCGGTCCGATGAGCCGGTTCTCAATCTCGACAAGTTGACTTACGCAGGCAACCTCGAAAATCTTGCACCCGTGCAGGGCGATGCGCGTCACGTCTTTGTGCAGGGCGATATCGGCGATGCGCCTCTGGTGGCGCGCCTGCTGGCGCAGCACCAGCCGCGCGCGGTCGTCAATTTCGCCGCTGAGAGCCATGTGGACCGCTCCATTCACGGGCCGGAAAATTTCATCCAGACTAATGTGGTCGGCACCATGCGCCTGCTGCAAAGCGTGCGCGCTTACTGGCAGGAACTGGCAGAGCCGCAGCGGGCCGATTTTCGCTTTCTTCACGTTTCGACCGATGAGGTTTATGGCAGCCTCTCGCCCACCGACCCCGCCTTTACCGAGAACAACAAGCTCGAGCCTAACAGCCCGTATTCGGCCAGCAAGGCTGCCAGCGACCATTTGGTGCGTGCCTGGCTGCACACCTACGGCTTGCCGGTGCTGACCACCAATTGCAGCAACAATTACGGCCCCTTGCATTTCCCGGAAAAACTGATTCCGCTGATCATCGTCAACGCGCTGGCCGGCAAGCCTTTGCCGGTCTATGGCGACGGCCTGCAGGTGCGCGACTGGTTGTACGTGAAAGACCATTGCAGCGCGATACGCCGCGTGTTGGCGGCGGGGCGAATTGGCGAGATCTACAACGTCGGTGGCTGGAATGAGAAGCCCAATATAGAGATCGTGAAAACCATCTGCAGCCTGCTTGACGAACTTCGGCCCAAGGCTAATGGCAGCAGCTACCAGACCCAGATCACCTACGTGCAGGACCGTCCGGGCCACGACCGGCGCTATGCCATCGACGCCAGCAAGATCGAGCGCGAACTGGGCTGGAAGCCGGCCGAGACGTTTGCCACCGGCATCCGCAAGACCGTTCAGTGGTATCTGGACAACCAGGCCTGGGTGACCCACGTCCAGTCCGGCGCTTATCGCGAGTGGGTGCAAACAAATTACGCGGCCCGCTGATGAAGATCCTTCTGTTCGGTAAAGGGGGGCAGGTCGGCTGGGAGTTGCAGCGCAGCCTGGCGCCGCTTGGCGAGCTGGTGGCGCTGGACCATGACAGCAGCGAGCATTGCGGCGACTTCTCCAATCTGCAGGGACTAATCGACACGGTCAGAAACGTCAAGCCGGATGTGATCGTCAATGCAGCGGCCCATACGGCGGTGGACAAGGCCGAAAGCGAGGGCGAACTTGTGCGCACGCTCAATGCCCTGGCGCCTGGCGTGCTGGCGCAGGAGGCGGCCCGCACGGGCGCCTGGTTGGTGCACTACAGCACCGATTATGTATTTGACGGCAATGGCACGCGGCCCTGGACCGAGGCCGACACACCCGCGCCGCTCAACGTCTATGGCCAGAGCAAACTGGAGGGCGAGCAACTGATTCAGGCGGCCTGCCGGCAGCACCTGATCCTGCGCACCAGCTGGGTTTATGCAGCACGTGGTGGCAACTTTGCCAAGACCATGTTGCGTCTGGCACAGGAGCGCGAGCGCCTGACAGTCATCGACGATCAATTTGGCGCACCGACCGGAGCCGAGTTGCTGGCCGATGTGAGCGCGCATGCCATTCGCCAACTGTTCCAGCGTCCGGGCGATGCCGGCCTTTATCACCTGGTGGCGGGGGGTGAAACCAGTTGGCACGGTTATGCCAGCTATGTGCTGGCGCAGGCGAAGCTTGTGCGTCCGGATATGAAGATGGCGACAACTCAGGTGTCGCCTGTGGCTTCCAGTGCGTTCCAGACGGCGGCGCTTCGTCCACTCAACTCGCGGCTGGACACTCGAAAATTGCAAGCCACCTTCGGTTTGAGCTTGCCGCACTGGCAGCACGGCGTGGCGCGCATGCTGGCCGAAACGCTCTGACCCCGGACGCGCGGCAATTGGTCTTTCACGAGGGTCTTGCCAAACTGTGTGCAATATTGCGCGCATCGTTGGCTCCCTGTTTTTCGAACCGGATGTCAGCTGGTTTTCTTTGCTTTGCCATGGGCAGGAAAGTGGCGCGCCATTAATTGAAAGTATATTTAAAGACGGGGTATCCCTTTTGCTCCAATCCAAACTGGTTGCTTTGACGTAGTAGTTCTTGTGTTTGCACCAAAAGTGATGTATAAATGCATCATTATTGATGTATGGAGAGGCTAATGCGAACGACTGTTACCATCGATGACGCCCTATACGAGAGAGCGCTGGAAGTTGCCGATCCGGCAATGGACAAAGCAGACTTGTTTCGGGAAGCCATCAAGATTTTTGTGCGGATTCAAGCATCCAAACGCCTCGCCGCTCTTGGTGCAGCCATGCCAGAGATGCAGGAGATTCCTCGACGCCGCGAGGATGCAAAGAAATGAAAACCGTTCTTGTCGATACATCAGTTTGGGTTGACCATTTCAGGCTCGGCAATGATGTATTGGTTGAGTTGCTTGAACTTGACCTTGTGATGACGCATCCACTAATTGTTGGCGAAATTGCTTGTGGAACACCGCCCAGACGAACTCAAACTCTAACGGATCTCAATGGATTGCAGCAGGCCCAACAGGTCAGCGTCCGAGAGGTTTTGGAATTCATTGAGCGCGAACGCTTATTCGGTCTGGGCTATGGCCTGGTCGATTTGATGTTGCTTGCGTCCACATTAATGACGCCGGGAGTCGAGTTATGGACGATTGACAAGCGACTGTCCGCCTTGGCAGAACGCTTTGGCGTGCCGCATCGCCCCATAATGCACTGACGGGATACAGCTTGGCCTAGATTAGAGCTAAGGGGATACCCCGTATTTATAGAGTGATTAATTGATATATTTTTGATAATTATCCAACTTCGAATCAAGTTACCAGTTATAGAAGCTGCGCCTGGTCCCGGCTTTCGCTGCCGCCTGCCGGTTGAAATGGTTCTCGTCGTTTGCCTGTCGAAAATGCTGGAGAAATAATTTATCGATGATATTCAGAGTTTTCACGACATAATGCGATCCATTAGAAAAATAATAGATCGGGCGGCAAACCGTATAACGTATTTATTTCAATAGGATGGTATTTCACATGAGCAATTTGATCGATATCCAGGACCAGATCGAGAAACTTCAGAAGCAGGCATCGGAAATCAAGAGCCGCGAGTTTGACAAGACGGTGCAGGAGATTCTGCTCAAGATGAAGGCATTTGGTATCAGCCTGAAGGACCTGCAACCGGGCAAGGTGCGGGGTGCCAAAGGCAAGGCCAAAACTGCGACGGCTGCCAAGGGTGCCGTCGTCAAGGTCAAGAAGATCAAGGATGCGGCCGTGGTGGCTGCCAAATTCCGCGGTCCGAATGGCGAAACCTGGAGCGGCCGCGGTTTGTCGCCGCGCTGGCTCACGGCACTGGTGGCGCAGGGTCATAGCAAGGACGAGTTCGCCATCAAGCCCTGAGGCGAACCGCACGGCCGCCGCCTTTCTGGCGGCTTGTAGTTTGCGCCCGTGCGTGGCAGTTTCGATCTCATTACCTTGAACGCAATGCATCATGACCGACGTTAGCAAGATTGCCCCCCGCGACAAAGCCGAGATCCTGGCTCAGGCGCTGCCCTACATCCGCAAGTTTCATGGCAAGACCATGGTCATCAAGTACGGCGGCAATGCCATGACCGATCCGGCGCTGCAGGCTGACTTTGCCGAGGATGTGGTGCTGCTCAAACTGGTTGGCATCAACCCGGTGGTGGTGCATGGCGGCGGGCCGCAGATTGAAACGGCACTCAAGCGCCTTGGGAAGAAAGGCGAGTTTGTCCAGGGCATGCGCGTCACCGATGCCGAGACCATGGAAGTCGTCGAGTGGGTGCTGGCAGGGGAAGTGCAGCAGGACATCGTCGGGCTGATCAATCAGGCTGGCGGTAAGGCCGTTGGCCTCACGGGTCGCGACGGCGGCATGATTCGCGCGCAAAAGCTACGCATGGTGGACAACCAGGACCCCAGCAAGGAGCATGACGTCGGTCAGGTCGGCGACATCGTCAGCATCGACCCGAGCGTGGTCAAGGCCTTGCAAGACGACGCTTTCATCCCCGTGATCAGCCCGATCGGCTTTGGCGAGGACAACGAGAGTTACAACATCAACGCAGACCTTGTGGCAGCCAAACTGGCCTCTGTGCTGAAAGCGGAAAAACTGCTGATGCTGACCAACATCAGCGGCGTTCTCGACAAGGCCGGCAATCTGCTCACCAATCTCAGTGCGCGCCAGATTGACGAATTGTTTGTTGACGGCACCATTGGCGGGGGCATGCTGCCCAAGATCAGTGGCGCGCTCGATGCCGCCAAGAGCGGCGTCAATTCGGTCCACATCATCGATGGGCGGGTACCGCACGTGCTGCTGCTGGAAATCCTGACCGATCAAGCTTTTGGCACCATGATTCGCTCGAAGTAGATTGCCTCCACGCTCCGCAAGGTGTGTCGTCGCTGCCCCCCTCGAAAACCCTCGGGTCCGCTGTGAGAGAATGAATTTATGATTTCATTCCCGCACCATGTCTGACGTCGAACTCCCTTCTTCGGTATCTGTCCCAAGCCCCATGGCTGTGACGGCGAGCGCGCCCCGCAAGCGCCCCAAACCGGGCGAGCGCCGCGTGCAGATCTTGCAGGCGCTAGCGACCATGCTGGAACAACCGGGTGCCGAGCGCATCACGACGGCGGCATTGGCGGCGCGTCTGGATGTGAGTGAGGCGGCGCTGTACCGCCACTTTGCCAGCAAGGCGCAGATGTTCGAAGGCCTGATCGAATTCATCGAGCAGACGGTGTTTACGCTGATCAACCAGATCGTCGAGCGCGAGAACACACTGGAATCGGTTGATGGCACGCCGGACGCGGGCGCCGGAACGCGCCAGGCCATCAAGGTCGTGTCCATGCTGATGCAGTTCGCCGAGAGAAATCCCGGCATGACCCGCGTCATGGTGGGTGATGCGCTGGTGTTCGAGAACGAGCGCCTGCAGCAGCGCATGAACCAGTTCTTTGACAAGATCGAGTCCACACTCAAACAGTGTCTGCGCGGGGCGGCCGAGTTCAGCGGTTCGGCGACGCCTACCGTGGACACACAGGTTCGGGCTTCGGTGCTTGCGGCCTTTGTTGTGGGGCGCCTGCAGCGCTTTGCGCGTTCCGGTTTCAAACGCTTGCCATCCGAGTACCTGGAGGCCAGCCTGGCCTTGATGCTCTGATCGCGGGTAAACCCTCGCTTTTCTTAGAAAAATCTCTCTAGAGGCCCGGTGTGGACCGGACAAGGCATCGAACATGATGCAAAATAGCACGATCGTTCTATTTTCTTGCACCATGCCCGTTTCCGACTCTTCCATGAAAAGCCAGCGTCCCCGCAATGGCGTCGGCGCGCGCGGTGGCCGTGTGTTGCAAAAAGGGGAACAAACCAAGCAGGCGATTGTTGATGCGGCGCTGGGCCTGGCGGCGCAGATCGGCCTGGAAGGGCTGAGCATCGGCGTTCTGGCCGAAGTGACCCAGATGAGCAAGTCCGGTGTGTTCGCCCATTTCGGCTCACGCGAGGAATTGCAGATCTCTGTCATCCGCGAGTATTACGCCCGCTTTGCCGACGAGGTGTTTTTCCCCGCGATGGATGAGGCGCGCGGTTTGCCGCGTGTGCACGCGTTGTTTGCCAACTGGATGAAGCGCGTTGCCGTCGAACTTCAGTCCGGCTGCATCTTCATCAGCGGCGCGGTTGAATTCGACGATCGCCCGGGCCCGGTGCGTGACGCGCTGGCCGGCTCGGTCAAGACCTGGCTCGAGGCCATGTACCGCGCTGTGGTGCAGGCCAAGGAAGAAGGGCAACTCGATGTCGATGCCGACGAGGAGCAGATGGCCTTTGAAATCCACGGGCTCATTCTGGCCCTGCATTACGAGGCTCGTTTTCTGAAGAACCCGCAGGCCATCGCTCACGCCAACAAAGGCTTCCAAAACATTCTCGCGCGCTACGGCAAGGCTGCCGTGTCCGCCGTTCCGCTTTCCGAAAAATCAAACCCACGCTCAAAGGAGTAAGCAGCATGCCCACCTATACCCCACCCCTGCGCGACATGCAATTTGTGATGCACGAAGTGCTCAAGGTTGTCGACGATTTCAAGCAGATGCCGCAGTACGCCGAGATGGACGTTGAGACCATCAGCGCGGTGCTCGAAGAAGGCGGCAAATTTGCCGCCGAGGTCATCTTCCCGCTCAACGTCAGCGGCGATGCCGAAGGTTGTTCCTACGACCCGGTCACGCACGCCGTGACGACGCCCAAGGGCTTCAAGGAAGCCTACCGGACTTACATCGACGCGGGCTGGGCCGCGCTCGGTTGCGACCCCGAGTATGGCGGTCAGGGCCTGCCCCTGGTTGTCAATCAGTGCTTCTATGAAATGCTCAACAGTGCCAATCAGGCCTGGACCATGTACCCCGGCCTCACGCACGGCGCCTATGCATCGCTGGAGAGCCATGGCACGCCGGAACAGAAGCAGACCTACCTGCCCAAGATGATCAGCGGCGAGTGGACCGGCACCATGTGCCTGACCGAGGCGCATTGCGGCACCGACCTGGGCCTGATGCGCACCAAGGCCGAGCCGCAGCCCGACGGCACATACAAGCTCACCGGCAACAAGATTTTCATCAGCGCTGGTGAGCAAGACATGACCGAGAACATCATTCACCTGGTGCTGGCGCGTCTGCCTGACGCTCCGCCCGGCATCAAGGGTGTCAGCCTGTTCATCGTGCCCAAGTTCCTCGTCAACAAGGACGGAGCAGTGGGTGCGCGCAACGGCATTTACTGCGGCGGCCTGGAACACAAGATGGGCATCAAGGGCAACGCGACTGCCCAGCTCGTTCTGGAAGACGCCGTGGGCACCATGGTGGGCCAGCCCAACAAGGGCATGGCCGGCATGTTCGTCATGATGAATGCGGCACGTCTTGGTGTTGGCAACCAGGGACAGGGCCTGATCGAAGTGGCCTACCAGAACGCGCTGGCCTACGCCAAGGACCGAATCCAGATGCGCTCGCTCACCGGTGCCAAGGCCAAGGACCAGCCCGCCGATCCCATCATCGTGCACCCCGATGTGCGCAAGATGCTGCTCACCGCCAAGGCCTACGCCGAAGGCGGGCGCGCTCTGCTGTGCTTCAGTTCCATGCTGCTCGAAAAAGAGCACAACCACCCGGATGAAAAGGTGCGCAAGGATTCCGGCGAATTGCTCGCCATGCTCACACCCATCGTCAAGGCCTTCATCACCGACAACGGCTGGACCGCGACCTCGGCCTGCCTGCAGGTGTTCGGCGGCCATGGTTACATCAAGGAATGGGGCATGGAGCAGTTCGTGCGCGATGCCCGCATCAACATGATCTACGAAGGCACGAACACGGTGCAGTCGCTGGATCTGCTGGGGCGCAAGATCCTGGGCAACAACGGCGCGACGCTGCGCAAGTTCGGCAAGCTGATCGGCAAACTGGTGGAAGAAGAGGGCGTCAACGAAAAGATGTCCGAATTCATCACCCCGATTGCTATCCTGGGCGACCAGATGACCAAGTTCACCACAGAGATCGGCTTCAAGGGCTTCCAGAACCCCGACGAAGTGGGCGCCGCCGCCGTCGATTACCTGCGCGTTGCCGGGCACCTCGTGTTCGGCTACTTCTGGGCCCGCATGGCGCAGGTGGCGCTGCGCGAAATTGCCGCCGGCAATAGCGATCCGTTCTATCTGGCCAAGGTGCAGACGGCGCGTTTCTACTTCGCCAAGCTGTTCCCCGAGACCTCGACCTTGATGCGTACGGCACGCGCCGGCAGCAAGGTGTTGATGGATACCGACGCCGCGCTGGCCTAAGCGCATTTTCAAAACCAAGAAAGAGGAGACAAACCATGAAGATCGTTCAAGTTCTGGGTGCAGGTGCTGTGGCTATTGCCGCTTTGTGCGGCGTAGCCAGCGTGCAGGCGCAGATGACGCCGGTGGGTTTGTGGAAGACCATCGATGACGACGGCAAGACTGAGAAGTCCCTGGTGCGCATCACCGAAAAGGATGGCGTGCTGTCGGGCGTGGTGGAGAAGATATTCGATCCCGCCAAGCTCGATTCCAAGTGCGACCAGTGCACGGATGAGCGCAAGGACAAGCCCGTCCTGGGCATGACCATCATCCGCAACGTGCGCCAGGACGCCGATGACAAAGAGATATGGACCGGCGGGCAGATTCTTGACCCCAACAACGGCAAGTCCTACCGGACGCGCCTGAAACCGGTCGATGGAGGCAAGACGCTGCAGATGAGGGGTTATATCGGGTTCATTTATCGCACGCAAGTGTGGCACCGTGTTGAGTGACAGGGGTCGCTGAACATGCCGGTTGCGGTGTGCGCAAAACAGTTTAGGAGTAATTTGTGAGTCGATTCCAAGTCCGAAAAGTCGCCGTCCTCGGCGCCGGTGTGATGGGTGCGCAAATCGCAGCCCATCTCGTCAATGTCAAGGTGCCGGTTGTCCTGTTCGACCTGCCTGCCAAGGAGGGGCCAAAGAACGGCATCGTGACACGCGCTATCGAGGGTCTGAAGAAACTCAAGCCTGCGCCGCTGGGCGTGGCGCAGGACGCCGAACTGATCCAGGCTGCCAATTACGAGGAGCACCTGGACCTGCTCAAGGACTGCGATCTGGTGATTGAGGCGATTGCCGAGCGCATGGACTGGAAGCTCGATCTGTACCAGAAGATTGCGCCTTTCCTGGCACCGCACGCCATCGTCGCGTCGAACACCTCCGGACTGTCGATCACCAAGCTCAGCGACGTTCTGCCGCAGGCGATCAAGCCGCGCTTTTGCGGCATTCACTTCTTCAACCCGCCGCGCTACATGATGCTGGTGGAGTTGATCAACACACCCAGCACCGAGCCGCAAGTCCTTGACGAGCTTGAAGCCTTCGTCACGAGCAACCTAGGCAAGGGCGTCGTGCGGGCCAAGGACTCGCCCAACTTCATCGCCAATCGCATCGGCATCGCCGGCATGCTCGCGACCATGAAAGAGGTTGAGAATTTCGGCCTCTCCTACGATGTGGTGGATGACCTGACCGGCAAGAAGCTCGGGCGCGCCAGCTCCGGCACTTTCCGAACCGCCGACGTGGTGGGTCTGGACACCATGGCCCACGTTATCAAGACGCTGCAGGACACGCTTAGTCTGGAGACCGACCCGTTCTACGGCAGCTTTGCCACGCCCGATGTGCTAAAGACCCTGCTCGAGAAGGGCTTCTTGGGGCAGAAGAGCAAGGCCGGTTTCTTCAAGAAGGCCGGACGCGACATCCTGCGCTTCGACCCGGTGGCCAAGGACTATGTGGCGGCCGGTCAGAAGGCCGATGAGGTCTACGCCCGCATGCTGAAGAAGCCAGCGGCTGAGCGCCTCAAACTGCTGCGTGGCAGCGAAGGCGCGCAGGGCCGGTTCCTGTGGGCCATCCTGCGTAACAGCTTCCATTACGCAGCCGTGCACCTGGCCTCGATTGCCGACAACGCGCGCGATGTCGATTTCTGCATGCGCTGGGGCTTCGGCATGAAGCAGGGGCCGTTCGAACTCTGGCAGGAAGCCGGCTGGCTGGACGTGGCCAACATGATCAAGGAAGACATCGACGCCGGCAAGGCGCTGTGCAAGGCGCCGCTGCCGGACTGGGTGTTCAAGGGCCCGGTGGCCGATGCCGGTGGCGTGCACACGCCCCAGGGCTCGTGGAACCCGAGCACAGGCCAGTTCGTGTTGCCGCGCCAGTTACCGGTTTATGCGCGTCAGCACTTTCCCGAAAGCGTGCTCGGCGCCAATGCGCCGAAGGCCGAAGCCGCCGGCAAGACCTTGCACGAAGACGAGGCCATCCGCCTGTGGACGCTCGACGACGAGGTCCTGATCGCCAGCATCAAGACCAAGATGCACGCCATTGGCCCGGGTGTGGTCGAAGGCCTGATGCAGGGCCTGGAACTGGCCGAGGCAAGCTACAAGGGACTGGTGGTCTGGTCGCCGGGCGAGATGTTCTCTGCCGGCGCTGATCTGCAGGCCATGCTGCCGGGTTTTGTGATGGGAGGCGTCAAGGCCATCGACGGCGCTGAAGCCGAGATGCAGCAAGCCATGCTCAGGCTGCGCTACGCCAATGTGCCGGTCGTGTCGGCCGTGCGCGGCCTCGCGCTCGGCGGTGGTTGCGAACTCGCTGCCTACTCGGCCAAGCGCGTCGTTGCCATGGAGAGCTACATGGGCCTGGTGGAAGTCGGGGTCGGCCTGGTGCCAGGCGCTGGCGGCTTGACTTATATCGCCCGGCGTGCGGCCGAGAACGCTGCGACATCGACCGGCAAGGACTTGCTGCCCTTCCTGACCGAGGGTTTCACCGCCGCCGCCATGGCCAAGGTGGGAACCAGCGCGCTCGAGTCGCGCAAGCTCGGCTACCTGCTCGAGAGCGACATCATCGTGCCGCACAAGGACGAACTGCTGTTTGTTGCCATCGCGCAGGCTAAGGCCCTGTTCGACTCCGGTTACCGCGCGCCGCACAAGCGGATGTTCGCCGTCGCCGGGCGCAGCGGTGTTGCCACGATCAAGGGCTCGCTTCTCAACATGCGCGACGGTGGCTTCATCAGCGCGCATGACTTCCACATTGCCAGTCTGATCGCCAATGTGGTGTGCGGCGGCGAGGTCGATGCCGGCACGCTGGTCAGCGAGGAATATGTGATGACGCTGGAACGCAAGGCTTTCTGCGCTTTGATCACGCACCCCAAGACGCAGGAACGCATCATGGGAATGATGTCGACAGGCAAGCCAGTTAGAAATTGACTGATTGAGAGAAACCCATGAAACAAATTCAAGAAGCCTATGTCGTTGCTGCCACGCGCTCGCCGATCGGGCGCTCACACCGTGGCTATTTCCGTAACACGCGGCCGGACGATCTGCTGGTCAAGGTTCTGCAGTCGGCGCTGGCGCAGGTGCCCTCGCTGGACCAGAAGATGATCGAAGACCTGATCTGCGGCTGTGCCATGCCCGAAGGCCAGCAGGGTCTCAACATCGCGCGCCTGGGCGCCGTGCTGGCCGGTTTGCCGACCGGCGTCGGCGGTATCACGGTGAACCGTTTTTGCGCCTCAGGCCTGTCGGCGGTTCAGATGGCGGCCGACCGCATCCGCGTGGGCGAGGCCGACGTGATGATTGCCGCCGGCGTCGAGAGCATGAGCATGGTGCCGATGGGTGGCAACGCGCCTTCCATGTCGCCGGCCATCTTCGACAATGACGAGAACATCGGCATTGCCTATGGCATGGGCCTGACGGCCGAGAAGGTCGCCACACAGTGGAAGGTCAGCCGTCAGGCGCAGGACGAGTTTGCACTGGCCTCGCATCAGAAGGCATTGGCGGCCATGGCGGCTGGCCACTTCAGTAAGGAGATCACGCCGATCGAGGTGATCAACCGCTCGCCCGATCTGCAAAGCGGCGAAGTGATTGAAACCCGCCGCGTGGTCAGCCTGGACGAAGGCGCGCGCGCCGACACCTCGCTTGAAGGCCTGGCCAAGCTCAAGACGCCGTTTGCCGCGCGCGGCTCGGTCACGGCGGGTAACAGTTCGCAGACCTCGGACGGCGCCGGCGCCCTGATCCTGGTCAGCGAGAAAGCGCTCAAGCAGTACGGCCTGACACCGCTGGCGCGCTTTGTGAGTTTCGCCGCCAAGGGCGTGCCGCCGCACATCATGGGCATCGGACCGATCGAGGCGATCCCGGCGGCGCTGCGCTATGCCGGTTTGAAGCTCGAAGACATCGACTGGTTCGAGCTTAACGAGGCCTTTGCCGCGCAGTCGCTGGCTGTCATCAACACGCTGGGCCTGAACCTGGCGCGCGTCAACCCCATGGGGGGCGCGATTGCGCTCGGGCACCCGCTGGGCGCCACTGGCGCCATCCGCGCAGCCACCGCCATCCATGCCCTGCACCGTAACCAGCTGAAGTACGCCATGGTCACCATGTGCGTCGGCATGGGGCAGGGCGCCGCCGGTATCTTCGAGCGCGTCTAGCCTGCGCTGAGAGCAGCCGGCGTCACGCACCGGACTGCCGCGGACGCATGTTCGCGGCATACTGGCGGCATGAACAACCATCCGTTTGACCAAGCGCTGGCCTTGACGCCGGCGGGCGCGCCCGGTGTCTACCATGGCAGCACGTCGGCCGCCTACTGGAACATGGTCGGCCCCTTTGGCGGCATCACGGCCGCCATTGCGCTCAAGGCTGTGCTGCAGCATCCGGCACTGCTCGGTCAGCCGATTGCGCTAACCGTCAATTTTGCGGGGCCGATCGTGGCCGGCGCGTTCACCGTTTCGGCCATACCCCGGCGCACCAACCGTTCGACCCAGCACTGGGTAATAGAACTGACGCAGATCGATCAGGCTGGCCTGGCCGAAGTGATGCTGACGGGCACTGCCGTCACCGCGGTGCGGCGCAGCACCTGGAGCAGCGACGAGGTTCCGATGCCGGTCGTGCCGCGTCCGGATGCACTGCAGGAAGAAAAGCCGATGACCGGCGTCGAGTGGATACATCGCTACCACATGCGCTTCATCGATGGCGCGTTTCCGACCGCGTGGAGCGGTCAGGGCGACGCCAGCCGGTCTCAGCTCTGGATGCGCGATGAGCCGGCGCGCAGCCTCGACTTCTGCGCCTTGGCATCCATGGCCGACATCTTCTTCCCGCGCGTCTACCTGCGCCGCGCCTTGCGCGTGCCGGCCGGCACGGTTGCGCTGACGGTTTACTTCCATACCGATGCCGTGCAATTGACCGAATCAGGCAGGGGCTATCTGCTGGGCCAGGCGAGCGCGCAGGTCTTCCGCAACGGCTTCTTTGACCAGAGTTCGCAACTCTGGAATGAGGCAGGGCTCTTGCTCGCGACCACAAATCAGATTGTTTACTATAAGGAATGAACATGAAACGCGTGGCCCTGGTCATTGGCGCCGGTGATGCCACCGGCGGTGCCATCGCACGGCGCTTTGCGCGCGAGGGCTACACGGCCTGCGTGACGCGGCGCAGCCTGGACAAACTGCAGCCTTTGCTCGACCAGATCGCAGCCGAAGGCGGCATGGCGCACGGCTTTGCCAGCGATGCGCGCAAGGAAGAAGAGGTAGTGGCGCTGGTCGAGCAAATCGAGTCGACCATCGGTCCGATCGAGGTGCTGGTGTTCAACATCGGCGCCAACGCGCCGAGCAGCATCCTCGACGAGAGCGCGCGCAAGTACTTCAAGATCTGGGAGATGGCCTGCTTCGGCGGCTTCCTGAATGGCCGCGAAGTGGCGCGGCGTATGGTCGAGCGTGCGGCGCCACAGCGCCGCCAAACCATCCTCTTCACCGGTGCCACCGCCTCGCTGCGAGGTGCTGCCAACTTTGCGGCCTTTGCCGGCGCCAAGCACGCGCTTCGCGCGCTGGCCCAGAGCATGGCGCGTGAATTGGGGCCGCGCGGCATTCACGTCGCCCATGTCGTGGTGGACGGCGCCATCGACACCGCCTTCATCCGTGATAATTTTCCCGATCGCTACGCGCTCAAGGCGCAGGACGGCATTCTGAACCCGGAGCACATTGCCGATCAATACTGGATGCTGCATTGCCAGCCGCGCGATGCGTGGACGCACGAACTGGATCTGCGCCCCTGGCTGGAAAAGTTTTGAATAACAAGGTTTACCTGGAGACAAGCATGAGAAAGACAGTGGAGTATTACTTCGACTTCGGCAGCCCCGCCGCCTACCTGGCCTCGACCCAGTTGCCTGCGCTTTCAGCGCAGACCGGTGCTGCCGTGCTGTGGCGCCCGATGCTGCTCGGCGGCGTTTTTGTTGCCACCGGCAATGCCTCGCCGGCCAGCGTGCCGGCCAAGGGTAAGTACATCTTTCGCGACTTTGCGCGCTTTGCCCAGCGCTACGGTGTTCCGCTCAAGACCAATCCGTTCTTCCCGATCAATACCATCACGCTGATGCGCATCGCCACCGGTCTGCAACTGCGCCAGGACCCGCGCTTTGCCGATTACTGCAGCGTCATGTTCCGCGCCATCTGGGTTGACGCGCAGAATATGAACGATCCGGCGACCGTGGCCGCTGTGCTGCAGGCGGCAGGCTTCGATGCGCCGGCGCTGCTCGCGCTGGCGGCCGCGCAGGAGGTTAAAGACCGTCTGAAGGCGCAGACCGAGGAAGCGGTGGCGCGCGGGGTCTTCGGCGCGCCGACCTTTTTTGTGGGTGAACAGATGTTCTGGGGCCAGGACAGGCTCGATTTCGTGCGCGAAGCACTGGCAAACTGAAAAGACTAAACATGACCGACATCCTCATCGACCGCAGCGACGCGGTGCTGACCATCACTCTGAACCGGGTCAAGAAGAAGAACTCCATCACGGTCGCTATGTATGCCGCCATGGCCGACGCATTGATTGCCGCGGCAACCGACGACGCCATCCGGGTCGTGGTCCTGCAAGGCCATGAAACGATCTTCAGCGCCGGCAACGACATTGGCGACTTCATGAACCCGTCCTTGGATACAGCGGAGCGGCCGGCGTTTCGCTTCCTGCGCGCCATCAGCACCTTTCCCAAGCCACTGGTGGCCGCCGTCTGCGGTCCGGCCGTTGGCATCGGCACCACCATGCTGTTCCATTGCGATCTGGTCTATGCCGGCGACAACGCCGCTTTCTCCATGCCGTTCGTTAACCTGGGCCTGTGCCCGGAAGCCGCATCGAGCTACCTCGCGCCGCAGTTGATGGGCTATGGCCGTGCTGCCGAGGCCTTGCTACTCGGTGAGCCCTTCCTGGCCGAGACGGCGCTGGAGATGGGTTTCATCAGCCGCATCGTGCCTCCCGGCGAAGCGGCGGCGATGGCGCAGCGCCAGGCGCGCAAACTGGCTGCCAAGCCGCAGGCGTCTGTGGTGGAGACCAAGCGCTTGATGAAGAAGGGCCAGGCAACCATAGTCGCCGAGCGCATGGCCGAAGAAGGCGTGAGTTTCGGCCGCCTGCTGGGCGAGCCGGCGGCGCAGCAGGCCTTTGGCGCTTTCATGCACAAGCACAAGCACGACGTTTCGAAGTCCTAGTCCTAGTCAAGACCATCAACGGGAGCATCACACATGACGCAGAACACCGAGCAACGCAGCCTCAAAGGCAAGACGCTTTTCATCACCGGCGCTTCCCGCGGCATCGGTCTGGCCATTGCCACGCGGGCCGCTGCCGACGGCGCCAACATCGTCATCGTTGCCAAGACCAGCGAGCCCAATCCCAAACTGCCGGGAACCATCTATAGCGCGGCCAGGGAGGTAGAGGCGGCCGGCGGCCAGGCCTTGCCGCTAGCCGTTGACATCCGCGACGACGAGGCGGTCTTTGCCGCGGTCGCGAAGGCGGTGCAGGCCTTCGGCGGCATCGACATTCTGATCAACAACGCAAGCGCCATCAGCCTGACCAACACCGAGGCGACGCCGATGAAGCGCTTCGATCTGATGAACGGTATCAATGCGCGCGGTACCTACCTGTGCACCATGGCCTGCCTGGCCGAGCTAAAGAAGTCGGCCAAGGCCGGTCGCAATCCGCAGGTGCTCACCATGTCGCCGCCGCTGTCGATGAAGACGCATTGGTTCTCGGCGCACACGGCCTACAGCATGGCCAAGTACGGCATGAGCATGTGCACGCTCGGTCACGCCGGCGAGTTCAAGAAATACGGCATCGCCGTCAACAGCCTGTGGCCGCGCACGGCGATCGCCACTGCCGCGATGCAGATGATTCCGGGCGTTGACGTGGCCTTGTGCCGCAAGCCCGAGATCCTGTCGGACGCCGCGCATCTGATCCTGACCAGCCCCGTCTTCAGCAGCGGCAATTTCCACATTGACGACACGCTGCTGGCCGAGCACGGCGTGACGGATCTCGACCATTATTCGGTCACGCCGGGCACGAAGAACCTGATACCCGACTTCTTTGTCGATTGACCTTTGGCCGGCTAGAGCCGGCAGTGCATATTTTCACAAAGCGCTCGCTTGCTGAAAATAAGTTAATTGGGTATGCTCGGCCGCAATGACTGCGCCCAAACGATCCATCACGTCCACAACCGAAGCGGCTAGCCCCGCCTTGCCCAAGCGCGCGCGCGGTCGGCCGCGCAAGACCGCAGAGGAGCGTGACGACGGCAACCGTCGTGGGGCCCTGCTGTCAGCGGCCGCGCGTCTGTTTCGGCGCCAGGGCTTCGACGCCACCAGCACGCGCGATATCGCCGCGGCCGTCGGCATGCACAGCGGCTCGCCCTTTTATCACTTCAAGAGCAAGAAGGCGCTGCTGTGCGCCGTCATGGAGGAGGGCATGCGCTCAGCCATCGCGCGCCAGACGCGCGCCGTGCAGGATGTACCACCCGGTCCGCAGCAGGCTTTGCAGCAGATGCGCCGCCTGATCCGGGCCCATTTCGACACCCTGCACGGGCGTGGCAACGACTTTGTTCCGGTCATGCTGTACGAGCACCGGTCCCTCACGACCGCGCAGCGCGCGTCCCTGACCAAACTGCAGGACAGCTATGAGGCGGCCTGGACGCCGGTGCTCGAAGCCCTGCACGCTAGCGGTCAACTGCGCGCGCCTGTCAAGCTCGCGCGCCTCTTGATCCTGGGGGCGCTGAGCTGGTCGGTTCAGTGGTTCGACCCGAAGAAGGGCGCCTCGCTCGACGAGCTGACCGAGGCCTGCATGGTTTTGTTCCTGAAGGAGTGTTGATGACATACCGGTCCATATTTGCCAGCGATCTGTTTCGGTCCAAAGTGGTGATAGTGACGGGCGGCGGCTCGGGCATCGGCCGCTGCACGGCCCATGAACTGGCGGCGCTCGGCGCGCACGTAGTGCTGATCGGACGCAAGGCCGAAAAGTTGCTGGCGGTGGCCGACGAGATCACGCAGGACGGCGGTGCCGTCAGCACCCAGGTCTGCGATATCCGCGACGAAGAGACGGTGCGCCAGACCGTGGCGGCGGTGGTCGCGGCGCAGGGGCGCATCGATGGCCTGGTGAACAATGCAGGCGGCCAGTACCTGATGCCGCTGGAAGCCATCAGCGCCAAGGGCTGGGAGGCGGTGCTCAGCACCAACCTGACGGGCGGCTTTCTGATGGCGCGCGAGTGCTTTGTGCAGTCGATGACCCGACATGGCGGCGCCATCGTCAACATCGTGGCCGACATCTGGGGCTCGATGCCGGGCATGGGTCACAGCGGCGCAGCGCGCGCCGGCATGGTCAGCTTCACCGAGACCGCCGCGCTCGAGTGGGCGGCGCGGGGCGTGCGCGTCAACGCCGTGGCGCCGGGCTATATCGCCTCCAGCGGCATGGACAAGTACCCGCCGGAACTGCGGCCCATGCTGCGCGAAATTCCGCAGACGATTCCGCTCGGGCGCTTTGGCAACGAGGCCGAGGTGGCGGCCGGCATCGTCTATCTGCTCAGCCCGGCGGCCGCCTTCATCAGTGGCAGCACGCTGCGCATCGACGGCGCGCGGCCGCAGGTTCGGATGGGCTGGCCGATGCGCGTGGCCTCCGAGCAGGTGCGCGAGCGCGACGCGATCAAGCCGTTCGAGGGCTTTCACCGCGCGACGACGCCGGAGATGTTCTCAAAGTGACCTCAATTTCAGGAGCGGATATGGCAAGCATGGAGCTGGGGCAGGAAGACATTGCGCAGGTGCAGGACGCCGCGCGGCGCTTCATTCAGACCGAGGTGGCACCGCACATCGAGGCGTGGGAAGAGGCGGGCGAATTTCCGCGCGCGCTCTATCAGCGGGCCGCAGCGCTGGGCTGGCTCGGCATGGGTTACCCGGAGGAATTCGGCGGCACGCCCAGTCCATGGAATCTGCGCAACGCGATGACGATAACTCTGGCCCGCGCCGGCGGCAGCGGCGGGCTGATGGCCAGCCTGTTCAGCCACAACATCGGCTTGCCACCGGTGTTGCGCCACGGCAGCGCGCAACTGCAGCGCGAGGTCATTCCCGCCGTGTTGCGCGGTGAAAAGATTGCGGCGCTGGCGATCACCGAACCCGGCGGCGGCACCGATGTCTCGGCTCTGCGCACGACCGCCCGGCTCGACGGCAACGAATACGTGGTCGACGGTGAGAAAGTCTTCATCACCTCGGGCATGCGCGCCGACTGGTTTACGGTGGCGGTGCGCACTGACCTGCAGAATAAGGGGCCGATGGGCATCTCGATGCTGATGGTGCCGGGCGATGCGGTCGGACTGTCGCGCAGCGCGCTGAAAAAAATGGGATGGCTGTGTTCCGACACGGCGCATTTGCGCTTTGACGGCGTGCGTGTTCCGGCGCGCTATCTGTTGGGCGAGGAGGGGGCCGGCTTCAAGATCATCCTGACCAACTTCAACGGCGAGCGCCTGTCGATGGCGGCCATGGCGCTGGGATTCTCGGAATGCTGCTACGACGAGGCGCTGGCCTGGGCGCGCCAGCGCAAGACCTTTGGCACGGCGCTGGTGGACCATCAGGTGATCCGCCACAAGCTTATGGACATGAAGATGCGCATCGAATCGACGCGCGCCTGGCTCGACGCCGTGTCGGCGCGCGCCGACTCAGGCAACAAGGCCGATAAGGGCGCGCAGTGGGTGGCGCAGGTCTGTCTGTTGAAGAACCACGCGACACAGACCATGCAGTTCTGCGCCGACCAGGGCGTGCAGATTCTGGGCGGCATGGGCTACATGCGCGGCACGGCCTGCGAGCGTATCTACCGCGAGGTCAAGGTCATGATGATCGGCGGCGGTGCCGAAGAGATCATGAAGGAGTTGGCATCGCGTCAGCTCGGTCTGTGACAATCTCGCCATGATCAAAAAAGCTGTGCCCCTGGATGCCATTCAATTCGAAGACGAGTTCGTCACCGGTCTGAAAAAAATATTCGAGGAGATGATTGTCTTCAACCAGGTGCTGGGCCTGAAGGTCACCTCACTCAAGCCCACCCGCGTGATCGGGCGCATCGACATGCGGCCCGAACTGGTCGGCCATTTCGCTTTCAACCGCCTGCACGGCGGCGTGATCAGCGCCGGGCTCGACGCCATGGCCGGTATTGCGGTGATGGCCGCCATCGGCGCGCGCCACATGGACGAGCCGCCCATGCAACGCCTGCACCGATTCGCCAAGCTCGGCACCATCGACCTGCGCATCGACTACCTGCGTCCTGCGATCAGCGATCACTTCGAGCTGCGCGCCGAGGTGATGCGCCTGGGCTCGCGCGTGGCCTCCGCGCGCATGGAGTTCCTGGGCGCCAACGGCGAATTGATGTCGACCGGAACCGCCGCCTACATCGTTTCCTGAGCCGGCACGCTGACATCGATGCCGGTGACGTAGACGGTACCGGTAAAGCTCGAAATCGCCAGTCCATCGGCGCGCGTGACGTCGATCCGGTAGACCGCAAGCTTGCGCGATCGTGAAACTTCCGCCGCATGCGCCTTTAGCCGGTCACCGGCGCGCGCCGCCTGCTGGTAGGTGATGTGGGCGTCGATGCCGGCGGCCACCTTGCCATGCGAGTTGGAGGCAAGTCCGAACGCGGTGTCGGCCAGCGTGAAAATTGCGCCGCCGTGACAGGTGCCGTTGAAGTTCAGATGCTGCGCTCCTACCGTCATCGCCACCGTCGCCGTGCCAGGTCCGGCTTCGGTACAGCTGATGCCGAGCGAGCGCACGAACGGGTCCGCTGCCGCCATCGCCAGCACGCGCGCCTTGACGTCGCCCGCTGCCGGTTCGACCTTCGGTGCCGGACGCGCTTTCAGACGCCGGGCACGACCGGTGGCGGCGAGGTGCTCGTCTGCGCGGTCAAGCAGCGCAGCCACATCGGCGCCCTTCTCGGCGCTGGTGCCGAGCACCGGCACGGTCCACGCGCCGGCGGCGGGTCTGGCGCGCAGATGCAGCATGTCCTTGAGGTCGCGCACCGTGCTGTCAGCGCCTGGCAGATCCGACTTGGTTACCACCAGCAGGTCGGCGATCTCCAGGATGCCGGCCTTGATCGCCTGCACGCTGTCGCCGAGACCGGGCGGGCAGGCGACGATGCGGGTGTCGGCAACGCGCATGATTTCGACCTCGGACTGCCCCGCGCCGACGGTCTCGATGATGATGACATCGAAACCCGCCGCGTCGAGCACGTCGACGATCTCCTCGGTGCTGCTGGACAAACCCCCGAGGTGCCCGCGCGTGGCGAGCGAGCGGATGAAGACGTCCGCGTGCGCACCGTGTTCGCCCATGCGCACGCGGTCCCCGAGCACGGCGCCGCCGCTGACCGGGCTCGACGGATCGACTGCGACGACGGCAATGCGCCGGCCGCGCGCGAGCAGCTCGCCCAGCATGGCATGCACCAGCGTCGACTTGCCGGCGCCCGGCGCGCCGGTGATGCCCAGCACGTGGGCTCGGCCCAGATGGGAGCGCAGCGCGGTGGAGACCACGCCGGGCGCGAGCTCGCCGTGCTCGATCTGGCTGATGGCGCGCGCGATTACGCGCCGCTCGCCGGCGAGCAGCGCCGGCGGCACCTGCCAGACAGTCTGAAGTGGGGTGCGCTTGCTCACACCACGGCCTGCACGTGGCCAAAGCCCATTTCACGGCGCAGCGTGTGGCAGATCTCGCCGTGCGTGCAACCGGCTTCGGCCGCTTCGACCACGCGCGCAAAGACGTTGTCTTTGACGTCGCCGGCGGCGCGCGCGAGCGCATCGAGCGCCTGTTGCACCGGGGCTTGCGATCGCGTGGCCTTGAAGGTCTTGAAGTCGTCGATCAGGGACTGCATGCCCGCACGGTCCGGGCGCGCGTTGATGGGCCGCGCGCTGCTGTCTTCTTCCATGGCATAGGCGTTGACGCCGACGACAGTCTGCTCGCCGGACTCGACCTGATGCTGGAACTTGCGCGCCGACTCGCCGATCATGGCCTGCACCAGGCCCGCTTCGACGGCCGCGTACATGCCGCCGGCGTCTTCGATGACCTTCATGACGCGCTCGATCTCGCCCTGCATCTGGTCCGTCAGCGTTTCGACGTAGTAGCTGCCGCCGAGCGGGTCGATCACGTCGGTCAGGTGCGCCTCTTCGCGCAGCACGTTCTGCGTCGCGATGGCGATGCGCGCGCCGAACTCGCTCGGGCACGACAGCGCCTCGTCGTAGGCGTCGGTGTGCAGCGACTGCAGACCGCCCAAAATGCCGGCCATCGCCTGCACCGTGACGCGCGAGATGTTATTGAGCGGCTGCTGGCGCGTCAAATCCACGCCAGAGGTCTGGGCGTGGAACTTGAAGCGCCAGGAGCGCGGGTCCTTCGCGCCGAGCTGCTCGCGCGTGATGCGGGCCCAGATGCGCCGGGCCGCGCGAAACTTGGCGATTTCCTCGAAGAAGCTGATCGAGACGTCGAAGAAAAAGGTGAAGCGCGGCAGGAACTGGTCCGGGTCCAAGCCACGCGCCTTGCAGTCCTTCGCGTTCTGGATCGCGGTGCACAGCGTGAACGCCATCGACTCGGCCGGCGTGGCGCCGGCCTGCTGCGTGTGCTGTCCGACCACCGACATCGGATTCCACTTCGGCAGCAAGCGCGTGCAGAAGTCGATGTGATCGGTCAGGATGCGCCGCGCGCCGGGCAGCGCCAGGCGGAAGAACATGTGATTGGCGACGTAGTGGCTCAGGTAATCGCTCTGGTTCGAGGTGCCGCTGATGGCGCGCCAGTCGGTGCCGCGCCGGCGCGCGGTGGCCAGCATGAAGGCCAGCAGCGTGAACGGCGTCGGGTCGTTCTGGGCGCAGGAGATCTTCGCCAGATCCACACCCTGCAAGGCCTGGTCCATGTGTGACGTGGTGTTGATCACCGTGCCGCAGGTGCCCAGCAGCTCGATGTGCGACTCGTCCATGTCGTAGCCGCGGAACACCGAGTTGCAGGGCAGCAGCGAGATGGCGTTGGCGCCGTTGGCCAGCACTTCGCGCAGCCGCGCGTTGTACTCGACCGGCGTGCCCAGGCCGGTGAGCTGGCGCTGCGACCAGGTCTTGCCGCGGTGCATGGTAGCGTAGATGCCGCGTGTGTAGGGCGCCTGGCCTGGCAGGCCGAGGTCGGCGCCGCGCTCGGCGGCGTTCCAGTCGCGCTCGGTGTAGATCGGCTGGATCGGCACGCCGGAGCGGTTGCGCACGGACTTGTCGACGCCGATGCCGGCGGCGTAATCCTGCTGCCACTGCGCGTAGGCGTCGGCGGGTGAAAGCAGGCTGGAATCGATCGGTTTGTTCATGGTGCTTCTCCTGTGGGGCGGCGGGTCAGACGGCAACGCGGCGCGCGCGGCCAGCGACGGTGAGATCGTGCACGCACTCGGCGATCTCGGCCATCGAACTGCCGGGGTGGAAGACGCGCGCCACGCCGGCCTGCAGCAGCACAGCCTCGTCCTGGTCCGGCACGATACCGCCGACGATCACCGCCACGTCGCTCATGCCGGCTTCGCGCAGCGCGTCCATCAGCTTGGGCACGATCAGGTGGTCGGTGGCCAGCGATGAAATACCGATGACGTCGACATCCTCCTCCAGCGCGAGCTTCACCACGGTGGCGATCTCCTGCCAGGGCGGCGTGTAGATCACTTCCATGCCGGCGTCACGCAGGCCGGCGGCCACGACGCGGCTGCCGCGGTCGTGGCCGTCGAAACCGATCTTGGTGACCAGCACCTTGGGTATGACAGCTTGATTCATTTGGCGAGCTCCTGACCCTGGCGCAGCAGGGCGATGAATTTGTGCGCGATGGCACGGGGTTTGTATCGGCCGTTCGGGCGATACCAGATCTGGGATGAATTGAGGCCGCCGATCAGCAGCAGGCGAAAGCTGCGCCGGTCCGTGTTGGCGCGCAGTGGTAAGGCCTTGATCAACTCGACAAACAGTGCCTCATAGCGGTTGCGCAGGTCGATCAGGGTTGGGCTTGCCGCCGGAATGTCGGCCGGATGCACGCGGATCACCACCTGGGCGTAATCGTCGTCGCGCAGGATCGATTCGAGATGGGCGACACAGGCCGCCTCCAGACGCTGCCAGGGGTCGGTATGGTGCGCCACGGCCGTGTTGACGGCGGCGCTGATCTGCTCGACGCCCTTGACGTAGACGGCGCTCAGCAGCGCCTCCTTCGTAGCGAAGTGGCAGTAGAGCGAGCCCGGCAGCATGCCGACCGCGCGCGCGATGTCGCGCACCGAGGTGCCGCCGAAGCCCTGCGTGCGGAACAGACGGGCGGCTTCGTCTAGCACCTGGGGCAGGCGGCTGTCGCTGTGGGATTTGCGGGTGGTGGCCATAGTTTTCGGGTTGAGGTTGAACGCAGTATACCAAACGATCGTTTGCTTTGTTAATTTATTTGCCAGGTCGCGGCTTACGCGCCATTGCGAACTCTCAAGAAAGGTGCATTCTTGCCTTGTGCGTCTCGATTCTGCGTGCTAGCGTGAGGTTTTCAGCTGGAGCAACGCATGTCGACACTCATTGCCAAATACGAAGGTGAATCCAAGTTCTACTGCCCGCACGATCTGAACAAGGTCGATGAGTGGTGGGTCGAGCAGGACGTGCTGTACGTCAAACTGGCCAAGGATTCGGCGCCCGAGGCGTTCCTGCCCTATTGGGAAGCCGACCGCGATCTGTTGCGGCATCCAAGCTCGTCGGAGGTTCGGGCGTCGCAGCACACCGTCTATGCCTATGCCGACGCGGCAGAGCAGGACCGGCTAGGGAAATTCCGGATTGGAGATCCCTATCCCAACGAAGAGGAAGCCACGGCCAGAGCCACCCGGGAGTTCGGCGACAAATGGGTGCTGCTGAACATCGTTCCGGAATCAGCCGCCGACTTCGTGGACGAGGACGCGGTCGACAACTTCCACTTGGTCCTTAAGGGCGGCATCAAGCTCAGCGCCTACGCGCAGGTCACGCGCGGGGACGGATCGCTAGCCGACCTGGTCGAGTTCGATCCAAGACTGGTGACGCCGTACCAGCTCCGCCAAATCGTGCAGGACGCCGAAGGCGACGGCTGGGAAACGATAGCGGTTCACCGAACCCGCAAGGCGCCTGCCTGCTGCGTCATCACCCACGACATGAAATTCACGATCCTGCCCAAAGCAAAGAAGTGACGCCGCGCAATCTGCGACAGCCTTCTTGCCTTTCATGAGCAGTCTGCCGCGCGGACCCTGGTTGCGACCCTGGGCCTAGCGATTGCGGCGCTTGGTCTCCCGGCGCAAGCGGTCGCGGCGCTCCGCCTTGCGACGATCAATTTCCGTGCGATCGACTTCCCCGCCAGCCGCTACCCTTCGATCGGTGGTCCTTCGCTCGGCGGTTCGGCGATCGGCTTCGCGGCGCCTTTGATCGAGCCGATAGCTTCGCCTCATCCAGCTGATGAATAGGCCTGCGGAAATGAGCAGACCGCCGCTGAGCATTGACAAGGCACTGCCCAGATTCGCGATCGTCGCAACGCCACCCACCACATAAACATAGGGTAGCGCTTCATACAACCATTGAGGCTTGTGGAAATCAAACATCGATCAACCTCCGGATTCAGACAGGGCGATGCTGCTTCGGATTCTAGGTCGGCTGCCGGAACTTCGAGGGGGAGGCGACCGTCGTAGCGGGTCGCCTCCAGCCACCCGCAAGTGGCTTTCTTCGCGGGCGCGGTGCTATTTCTTGACCGCCGCCATGTCCGTGATGTAAGGCCCGACCACCTTCCACTTGCCGTCCTGAATCTGCGACAGGCGCGAGGCGTCGCTGCCCAGGCGCTTGGTCGGCGAGAACGTGGCCGGCGCGCTGCCGAAGATGTCGCTCGGGATCGTCATAGTGTCCATCACCTTGATGAAGCTATCGGTCGTCAGGTTGCGGCCGGCCTTGGTGGCGGCGTTGGCAAAGGTGTTGATGATCAGGTAGCCGTAGACCGAGAACACGGCCGGGTCTTCGCCGAACTTGGTCTTGTACTTGTTCGCCCAGAAGCGAATCGGCTGCGAGGTCTCGTCGGTGTAGGGGTTCTGCACGGTCATGGTGGCATACATGCCATCCATCGCCTTGCCGCCGAGCTTGTGGATCAGGTCGGTGTACGCGGCGCTGGAGCCCAGGAACACCGGGTTGAAGCCGGTTTTGCGCGACTCGCCGATGGTGCCGATGGTCTCGCGGATGATGGTGCCCAGCACCACGAGTTCGCAGCCGGCCGCCTTCATCTTGGCCACCTGCGACGAGAAGTCGGTCGCGCCGCGCTTGAACGAAGTCTTCTCGGTGTAGTCCATGCCCATCGACTTCAGGCCCGCTTCGCCGCCGCGCAGCACTTCGAGCCCGAAGTCGTCGTCCTGATAAATGGTGCAGACCTTCTTGACGCCTTTTTCCTTGACCATCTGCGGCACGGCGCGCCGGATCTGGTCATAGTAGGTGGCGGCAAACGAGTACTTGAGCCGGTGGAAGGGTTCGTACATCTCGCGCGCAGCCGTCACCGGGAAGAAGTTGATCACGTTTTTCTCGAACTGCACCGGCATCGCGGCCATGTTCTGCGCCGTGCCGATGTGGCCCATCATCATGAAGATCTTGTCCTGGTTGACCAGTTTCTGCGCCGCCAGAACGGCTTTCTTTGGGTCGTAGCCGGAGTCCTCGACGATCAGCCGGAGCTTGCGGCCGTTGATGCCGCCCTGCTCGTTGATTTCATCGACGGCGAGCATCATGCCCAGTCGGTCCTGCTTGCCGAAGCCCGCGAGCGGCCCCGACAGGTCCTGGATCGAGCCGAGCACGATCTCGGTATCCGTGACGCCCTGCTGGGCGCAATAGACGTTCGCCGAGAGGGCGAGCGCCGCGAGTGCAATACCGAAACTCTTCTTCATCTGCAGTCTCCTTCAAAAAAACCAAAGTGCTACCTGTACATGGCCTCGATCTGGGCCGCGTATTTCTTTTCGACCAGCTTGCGCTTGAGCTTCATGGTCGGTGTCAGCTCCTCGTCTTCCGCCGTCAGCTGGGTCTCGAGCAGGAAGAACTTCTTGATCTGCTCGACGCGCGCGAACTTCTGGTTTACGCGGTCGATCTCGCGCTGGATCAGATCCTGTACTTCATGCGAGCGCGTCAGGCTCGCGTAGTTGCTGAAGGGCACGTCCGTGTCCTGCGCGAATTTCTCGACGTTCTCCTGGTCGATCATGATGATGGCCGTGAGGTAGGGCCGCTTGTCACCGATCACCACGGCATCGGTGATGTAGGGCGAGAACTTGAGGTCGTTCTCCAGCTCGCTCGGCGTCACGTTCTTGCCGCCGGCCGTGATGATGATGTCCTTCATGCGGTCGGTTATCCGGAAGAAGCCATCGGCGTCCATCACGCCGACGTCGCCGGTATGCAGCCAGCCGTCGGCGTCGATCGTTTCGGCCGTTTTTTCCGGCAGGTTCAGGTAGCCGGCAAACACATTCCTGCCGCGCACCAGGATCTCGCCCGTAGCGGGGTCGAGCCGCACCTCGTTGAAGGCGGCGGCCGGGCCGATCGAGCCCGGCTTCATGCGCTCGGCTGGCACGCCGGTGGATGCGCCGCAGGTCTCCGTCATGCCCCAGACCTCGAGCATCGGAACGCCGAGCGCCAGATACCAGCGCACAAGGTCAGGCGAGATCGGCGCCGCGCCCGTGACCAGAAAGCGCGCGCGGTGGATGCCGATCATCTTTCGAACATTGTTGAGCGCCAGCCACTGCGCCAGCTGGAACTTGAGCTTGAGCCAGCTGCCCACGGCCTGTCCGGCGAGCACGAGGTTGGCGATCTCGGTGCCAACGCTAATGCCCCAGGCATAGGCCGCCTGCTGCAGGCCGCTGGCCTCTTTGAGCGCAATCATGACGCCGGAGTAGAACTTTTCCCAGACCCGTGGCACGGCGGTGAATACGGTGGGCGCGATCTCGCGCACGTTCTCAGGAATCGTCTCTGGGTTTTCCACGAAGTTGAGCTTGGTGCCGGTGTAGAGCGCAAAGTACTCGCCGCCCATGCGCTCGGCGATGTGACACAGCGGCAGAAAGCACATGCGCTCGTCACGCTCGTCCTGCGCCACCAGCGTGTTGTACCCGCGCACGGTGTAGACGAGCCCGGCGTGCAGGTGCATCGCACCCTTGGGTTTGCCCGTCGTGCCCGAGGTGTAGACCAGGATCGCCAGATCGTGCGGTTGGCACGCTTGCACGCGCTGCTGCAGCGCATCCGAGTGCGCGGCCAGATAGGCGCGGCCAAGCTCGCGCAGCGCCGCCAGGCTGATGATGGCGGGATCATTGAGCTGGTGCAGGCCCTCCATGTCGAACACCACGATCGCGCGCAACTGCGGCAACTGCGGGCGCACTTCGAGCGCCTTGTCGAGTTGCTCGTCGTCCTCCACGAACAGGATGCGGGTGCGCGAGTCATCGCACAGGTAATGCACCTGCGACGCAGCGTCGGTCGGGTAGATGCCGTTGGAGACGCCGCCACAGGACAGCACGGCCAGATCGGCCCAGACCCACTCCACCACCGTGTTGGCAAGGATGGAGGCGCATTCGCCGCGCGCAAAGCCCAGGCTTATCAGGCCGCCGGCGATCTCGCGCACCGCTTCGGCGCACTGGTTCCAGCTCCAGGCGCGCCACAGGCCCAGGTGCTTCTGGCGCAGCCAGGTCGCAGGGCCGCGCTGCGCCACCGCGTTCCAGAACAACGCGGGAATGGTTTCTCCCGGCAACACGATGTCGCTGTTGGGCTTGATATGGCTGAGGTCCCAGAGCTGCGTCATGCGGGTTATCTCCAGGTCTTCTTCTTCTTCCAGCGCCGCTCACCGCGCACGCCGTCGTCCCGCAGGCCGAGGTAGAACTCCTTGATGTCGTCCTTCTCGCGCAGGTGGGCACAGGTGTCTTCCATCACAATGCGGCCGTTCTCGAGGACGTAGCCATAGTCGGATGCGTTGAGCGCCATGTTCGCGTTCTGCTCCACCAGCAGGATGGTGGTGCCGCGCTCGCGGTTGATGCGCACGACGATCTCGAAGATCTCCTTGGTCAGCTTGGGCGACAGGCCCAGGCTCGGCTCATCAAGCAGCATCAGATTGGGGTCGGCCATCAGAGCGCGCGAGATCGCCAGCATCTGCTGCTGGCCGCCCGAAAGCAGGCCGGCATCCTGCGCGCTGCGCTCGCGCAGGATCGGAAAGTAGGCGAACACGGTCTCGATGTCGCGCGCCACTCCGTCGCGGTCCTTGCGCGTGTAGGCGCCCATCAGCAGGTTCTCGCGCACGCTCAGCAGCGGGAACATTTCGCGCCCCTCGGGCACATGGCTCAGGCCCTGCTGCACGATGGCGGTCGGGTCCTGCGCCGTGATGTCGTTGCCCTTGAACTCGATCGAGCCCTTGCGCGGATCGATGATGCCGGAGATTGTCTTCAGAATGGTCGTCTTGCCCGCGCCGTTGGAACCCAGCACGGTGGCAATTTCGCCCCGGCGCACCTGCAGGCTCACTCCCCGGATCGCCTTGATCGGGCCGTAGGCGCTTTCGACGTTGAGCAGCCGCAGCACCGGTGCGTCGCTGATGGCGGGCGCACTGCTGCTCATGGCCTTGCTCCGGTGCCCGACGCCGGCCGGTGCAGGCTAGAGACGTCCTCGATGGAACCCAGATAGGCTTCGATCACGCCCGGATCGCTTTGTACCTGACGCGGCGTGCCGGTCGCGAGCACCCGGCCCTCGCTCATGGCAAGCACGCGGTCCGCCACCTTGGAGACCAGCGTCATGTCGTGCTCCACCATCAGCACTGTGATGCCCAGGTCGTTCTTGATGTCGGCGATCCAGAACGCCATGTCGTCGGTCTCCTCAGCGTTCAGGCCACTGGAGGGCTCGTCGAGCAGCAGCAGCCTGGGCTGGGTGCACAGCGCGCGCGCCAGCTCGACCACCTTGCGCACGCCGTAGGGCAGGCCGGCCACGAGCGCGTCGCGATGATGCTGCAGGTCGAGGAACTCGATCACTTCCTCCGCCTTCTCGCGCGCCCTGAGTTCGGCCGCGCGCGTCGTGTGCGTGAAGAACAAATCTTGCCAGAAGCCGGTCTTGCGCTGCGTGTGACAGCCGATCAGCAGGTTATGCAGCACGGTGGCGTGCTCGAACAGCTCGATGTTCTGGAAGGTGCGCGCGATGCCCAGGCCAGCCACGTCCTGCGGAGCCTGTTCAGTAAGGCGCAGCATGCCCTGCGGACCGAGGTAATCGATCGTGCCGCTGGTCGGCGTGTAGAGACGGCTGATTAGATTGAAGACGGTCGTTTTGCCTGCGCCGTTGGGCCCGATCAGCGTGAAGACCTCGCCCTGGCGCACATCAAAGCTGACGTCGTTCACGGCCAGCAGGCCGCCGAAGCGCACGCTCAGGTTCTTGGCTGATAGAAGCGTGGAGGTCATTTCAGTCGATCGGATTTTTGGAACGATTTCTGCCGTTTGAACATGCCCTTGCGGTAGAACGGAAACATCTGCAGGTAGGTTCGGATCTTGAGCCAGCGGCCGTACAGGCCCTGCGGCTCGAACAGCACGAAGGCCACGAGCACCGCGCCGTAGACGAAGCCCTGCAGGCCCGGCGCCTGACCGACGCTGGGTGGCAGGTAGTCCTTCACCATGGCAATGAGCTGCGGCATGCTGATCAGGAAGATGGCGCCCAGAAAGGCACCGTGCACCGAGCCGACGCCGCCGATCACGATCATCAGCAGCAGGTCGATCGATTGAAGGATGTCGAACTGATCGGGCGAGATGAACTGAAGCTTGTGCGCGTACAGCGCGCCGGCCACGCCGGCCAGCGCTGCCGACCAGGCAAACGAGAGTGTCTTGTAGCGCGCCAAGTGGATGCCCATGCTCTGCGCTGAAATCTCCGAGTCGCGTATCGCGACAAAGGCGCGGCCGGTCGGCGCGCGCAGCAGGTTCAGGATGCCCAGCGTTGCCAGCACGGTGAGCAGCAGGCAGAGAAAGTAGAAGGCCTCGCCGGAGTCCAGCGTCCAGCCGAAGAAGTCGGGCTTCTTGATGTGTATGCCGGCATTGCCGCCGGTCACCGATTCCCAGCGCGCCAGCACTTCCTCGACGATGAAGCCGAAGGACAGCGTTGCCATGCCCAGGTAGATGCCCTTGACGCGCAGCGCTGGCAAACCCACCACCACGCCGACCGCCGCCGACAAGCCGGCCGCGCAGACCAGCGCCAACGGAAAAGGCAGTCCGGCATTGGTCAGCACCGCCTGCGTGTAGGCGCCAACGCCGAGAAAGGCGGCGTGCCCAAGCGAGAACAGGCCGGTGTAGCCCGCTAGCAGCATCAGGCCGAGTCCGGCAATCGCGTAGATCAGCACGAAGGTCAGCTGCGCCAGCCAATATTCGGGCACCAGCCAGGGCGCTGCCAGCAGCGCCAGCAGCAGCGCGCCGTACCAGAACACGTGGCCGCCGTGCCGTGACAGCTTGATGTCCTGTTCGTAGTCGGTCTTGAAAATGAAGCGCATCGTGATCAGACCTTTTTGCGGAGCTTCTCGCCGAACAGGCCGTTGGGCTTGACGACGAGCATGATCAGCACCACGACGTAGGCGGCGGTGTCCTTGAAACCGTCAGGCAGGTAGAAGCCGGAGAGCGACTCGACGATGCCGATCAGCAGACCGCCGACGATAGCGCCGGGCAGGCTGCCAAAGCCGCCGACCACGGCAGCGGGCATGGCCTTGAGGCCGATGAAACCCATGTTGGCATGCACAAAAGTGATCGGCGCCAGCAGCAAGCCGGCCACAGCTGCCACGGCCGAGGCCAGTCCCCAGGCCACGCCGTTGAGTTTCCGAACCGGAATGCCCATGTAGTACGCGGCCAGCTGGTTTTGCGACGCCGCCTGCATGGCAATGCCGAGCTTGCTGTAGCGAAACAGCAGGTAGAGCAGGGCGCACAAGATCGATGTGACGGCGATCACCACCATCTGCTCGACGTTGAGCACCAGACCGGCGAGCTTCCAGATCTGGTCCTTGTAGGGCACCGGCAGCGCGTGCGTCTCGGTGCCGATTCCGGGAATCATGGTGATCAGGCCGCGCATCATGTAGCCGATGCCGATGGTGAGCATGACGACGGAGAATGCCGGCTGTCCCAGGATCGGGCGGATCACGAGGCGCTCCAGCAGCATGCCAAACAAGGCCATGCCGGCCAGCGTGGAGAGCACCGACAGCCAGTAGGGGAATCCGAAAAACGTCATGGCCGCAAGACCGCCGAAGGCGCCTAGGGAAACGCAGATCAATTCAGCTGTTTATTTAACTTTGGCGTAGCGCTCATTTTTTTATTGGTGCTGCGCCAAATTTCGCATATTTCTCGGCAATCGCGGCCGCCTTCAT